>Ga0209430_1000359_pt1 | contig 49393 bp, 43 predicted proteins | sample BarGraIncub1133A_FD_184504 | JGI IMG/M metagenome (GOLD analysis project Ga0209430, IMG submission 184504) | Arctic peat soil microbial communities from Barrow, Alaska - Barrow Graham LP Incubations 11-33A (SPAdes) (version 2) | ecosystem: Environmental > Terrestrial > Soil > Wetlands > Peat... | reverse complement strand
TTTGTGCGATATTCTTGAAAATCCAAACTTACATAAAAAACTCGCATTTATATTGCAAAATCGGAAAAAGCAACTACCTTTGCACTCACAAAACCAGACACAGAAGGTTTTAAAAATATACTGTGGGGTAGAGCAGTTGGTAGCTCGTCGGGCTCATAACCCGGAGGTCGTAGGTTCGAGTCCTACCCCCGCTACTTCGAAGGACAGGTCAGTAGAAATGCTGATCTGTCCTTTTTTTTGGGAAAATTTGCAGCGTGAAGATCCTTGTAGTTGAGGCAGGAGGAATTAATTGTAATCTACTAATTTTCTACAAAGTCACACTGTACTTTTACGGTATTAACACTTAAAAATAGAATTGATGAAAAAATTAATGTCCTTGCTAAATGGGGTGTCGAAAAACCGGGCGAATTCGAGGTTGAATTCACGCTGAATGGCGTTGCTTCTTCTGCATTATTTGATACTGCCGGAAAATTCCTGGAGTCGGAAGCCACAGTGAAAAATGCCGATCTGCCACAAGCCGTGAAAGCAACAATTGCCAAAGATTTTGCAGGTTTTAAACTTGACGAAATTGAAAAATCAACGGATTCAAAAGGCGTTGTAACCTATGAAATGGAAGCGGCAAAAGGGAAAGAAAAACTCGCACTGGATTTTGATGCGAACGGGAAACTCCTTTCAAAAGAGCCACTCAAGAAAAAGGACTAAAATGATTTTGATCCAATTTTCGGTACAGTTCCGGTTAGGCCTTTACGATTAGCTGTCACCGTTGGAATAGTTATTGATTATAGTGTGAAAGTGAAGTTGATTTTGTAAGCTCATCCGCAATTAACTCAGCTTGTTTCAAAACAGTTTCAGTAGCCAGCAACTGCATATCCGGAGGATAGCCGTACTTTCTTAAGATCCTTTTCACTGCAACTTTCAGTTTAGCTTTCACACTCTCTTTGATGGTCCAATCGATGGAGGCATTCTGTCGGATAGTTTCTGTTAAGACAACAGCCAACTCTCTTAGTTTGTCCTGCGCCATTAGCTCCCTGGCACTTTCATTGTCAGAAACTGCTGTGTAAAAAGCATATTCAAAGTCAGTTAAGCCCAGGTGTTTGGCTTCGCTGTCCATGTTGACAATCTCCTTGCTCAAATGGATCAGTTCGTCTATCACTTCTGCGGCAGTCAGGATCTTGGTATGGTACTTTTTGATCGCATTTTCAAGCATTTCCAACAATGACCTACCCTTGACAAGGTTCTTTTTCAGACGTGATTTTATTTCATCGTTCAACAATTTCTTCAGCACTTCCAAGGCAATGTTCTTATGTTCCATTCCTTTTAACTCCATTAGGAACTCTTCTGACAGGATAGAAATATCCGGTTTCTTTATTCCGGCAGCATCAAATACATCGATTACCTTCTCTGAGACCAGTGCCTTGTCTATAACCTGACGAATGGTGGTTTCAATCTCTTCATCACGTCTGCCCATTCCTGTTGAGTCAAATTTAGCCAACCGGGCTTTTACTGCCTGAAAGAACGAAACTTCATCTTTGACATCCATCGCCTGATCGTGGGGAATGGCAATAGCAAAGGCCCTTGACAAGGCAGTGACTTCGTTGATGTATCTTTTCTTTCCATCCTCAAGACCCAAAATATGTTCTTCTGCAGCAAGGATCATGGAGAGCTTTCCGGATGTTTCTGCCTCAAAATAATCCTCATAAGGAAAGGAGTGGTACATCTGGGACACGACTTCCAGTTTCTCCAGCATCAATTGGACGGCTTGTTCCTGAAGTATGGTTGGATCACCTTTGCCTCCTGAATCCGCATAGAAGGACAACGCCTTCTTCAAATCTGAAGCTATTCCCAAGTAATCGACAATCAGACCCCCCGGTTTATCCAAATACACGCGGTTCACTCTCGCGATGGCCTGCATCAGGTTATGGCCTTTCATAGGCTTGTCGATATAAAGCGTGTGTAAACTGGGAGCATCGAACCCGGTCAGCCACATATCCCGAACGATGACCAATTTCAATTCATCGTCAGGATCTTTCATCCGTTCGGCCAGGGTTCTTCGCTGCTCCTTGGATGTGTAATGTTTGGCTATCCTGGGACCATCGGAAGAAGCAGAGGTCATCACAACTTTGATAACACCTTTGTTCAGGTCATCCGAATGCCATTCAGGTTTTAGCTTGACAATAGCATAATAAAGGTCTGCAGCAATTCTGCGACTCATCGATACGATCATTCCCTTGCCTTCAAAAACTTCCTGTCGTTGTTCAAAGTGAGTGATAATATCTTTGGCAATATTCTTAACCCGGTTTTCACTTCCTACCAACGCTTCCAGCTGCGTCCATTTTGCTTTGGCTTTTTGTGCATTGGAAGAAGAAGACGAAAAACCTTGCACCTCCAAATCCTCAACCAATTCTTCATCCAACTCAACTACCAGCTTTTTGCCCTCTTCGCTCAAATTCACCTTTGCCAATCTGCTTTCGTAATATATCCGTACCGTCGCACCATCCTCAACAGCCTGGGCAATATCGTATATATCCACATAGTTCCCGAAAACGGCAGGTGTATTGATATCGGTATTCTCGATGGGTGTTCCGGTGAAACCTAAATAAGTGGCATTGGGTAAGGCATCGCGCATATATTTGGCAAACCCGTAAACGATTTTCTTCCCGATTACATTTCCCTTGTTGTCTTTGGCATCGATGGTTTTAGCTTTGAAGCCATATTGGGTCCGGTGGGCCTCATCGGCTATGACAACGATATTCTGACGATCGGAGAGCAGGTCGTAAACATTTCCCTCTTCGGGTTGGAATTTTTGAATCGTGGCAAAGACAATGCCTCCTGAAGCTACTTTGAGCAACTCCTTTAGTTGATTTCGATCTTCCGCCTGTACCGGTTCCTGCCGAAGCAATTGACGGGATGCGGCAAAGGTGTCGAACAATTGGTCATCGAGGTCATTCCGGTCAGTAATTACCAGGATGGTTGGATTGTTTAATGCCAAAACGATCTTCCCTGTATAGAAAACCATCGAGAGTGATTTTCCACTCCCCTGTGTATGCCAGACTACGCCTCCTTTGCGGTCGCCTATGGGTTGTTTTTTTACACCCGGCAAACCGTAACTTTCGGGTGATTCCATGATGTTTCCATCTTGTGAGACAAGGCATGCCTTGTCTCTACCGTAGCCTGATGCACGCAGGGTGGATTCAACTGCCCGGTTCACCGCATAGTACTGATGATAGGCCGCTATTTTTTTAACAGTTATGATGGTGGTTATTCCGGTATCAGCATCCTCTTTCTTAGATTTTTCAAAGACAATGAAATGCCGGATTAGATCCAACAAGGTTTCTTTGTTCAACATTCCCTGGATCAAAGTCTCCAGCTGACTGACAAGGTGTGATGCTTCTGTTTTTCCATCGGCAGTTTTCCAGGCCATGTAACGGCTAAACCCGGCTGATAAGGAACCGGCTTTGGCTTCCAATCCATCTGAAATAATGTTGAAGCCATTGTAGGTGAATAGATTTGGAATAACTGCCTTGTATGTTTCTATTTGCCGGAAGGCCGAATGAATGTTTGCTTTCTCATCCGCTGCATTTTTTAGTTCGATCACTACCAGCGGAATGCCATTCACGAACAGGATGATATCCGGACGTTTATTTTGGTGATTCTCGATGATGGTGAATTGGTTAACTACCGCGAAATCATTGTTGGCAGGATTTTTAAAATCAATGAGCCAAACATGGTCACCCCGGTCGTCTCCTTCCACCCTTTTCGTTACCGGAATACCTTCCGTGAGCAGGCGGTGAAATGTTTCGTTGTTGGCGATCAATTCAGGCGATGCAATGCGCTGGATCTCCTTAATGGCTTCGAGTTGCGCATCAACCGGAATACCCGGATTGATTCTCCTGACTGCAAGTTTTAACCGTTGTACCAATAAGACCTGATCATAGGCAACTCGTTCCGGATTGGTACCATCGGAAGCTATATCCGGGCCGTAGAGATAATGGTATCCCAAATCTTCGAGCTTTTTAATTGCCAATAGTTCTATTGCAGATTCAGTTATTTTGGTCATAGTTGAAAATAAATTTGCATTTCAACAAAAAAACATTGTATATTTGTAGTATCTCATTAACCATGCGTTAAAGGAGTTACGAAGTCGTCAGGTTTTACCTGGCGATTTCTGCGTTTTAAGCCATTCCTCATACTCCTTTTGTTTCTTTCTTTTCTCGTGATCATATTTTGACACAAAAACTGTTCAAAGGTTCTTTCTAACTATATTTGAAGTATTTGAGGTTTTTAGTGATAAGAAAATCTAATAAAGTATAAAAATAGAAAAGGAAGTCAATATAGACTTCCTTTTCTATTTTTATTTTCAATGGTTTTACTAAACTAATGGAACAAGACCGTGCAGATTAGCATATTCTTCAATTTTTCCAACTTCGGCTAAATCTACATATTCAGAATCATTCCAGTCTTTTATACTTTTCCAGGTATCGTGCTGGTGTGGAAACAACTTTTTATCGGGTTCAGAAGAGATATGAAACCCTTTGGCTTTAATCAATGCTTTATTGAGCATGAATAAGACGGCTAAATCATTTTGAATATGATAATTTTGTCTTTCCAGATCAATTGTCTGAGCATAAACCGGTATTTCATTTTTCCCAATTAAATCTACCTTCACAGGCATAATCAAGCCCGGTATAATTTCAGGGGTTACTTCCTGCTCAATATTAAAATAGGGTTGAACCGCATTGAAAAATGTCGTACGATTACTATCAAAGGAACGTGGCTCGGAAATGGCTTCAATAAATGCATATTCATCCACATATTTTTTAAACAGCAACTCGAACAGGTCATCACTTGACTGAAGTTCTATGGTTTTAGGTTTACTGAATATCAACAAATTATTGCTGTACCTGCTTAAATATTCCAAATAGCTCAGGCTGAATGATTTATTAAAGCCGTCAGAACCACCATATAGACCTTTAAATTTTTCATTTTCCTGGAATACAGTTGATGAAATTTGTTTAAGGGTGTCTTTAAGGTATTTGATAGCTGGTTGCGACATTAATTCTTTTACAACTGCAATTTTGTTTTTTGAAAAACGAAAATTTACATTATCCTGACCCACAAGCATTAGACCTATGGCTACCTGCTCTTGTATTTCTGGTCGGATGGATGCCGATAATATGCTAAAGTGAGATTGCATTGTCTTTGATATTATTATTCTGTTGTAAAAACGACAAAAATAGATTAAAAGAACTTACCAACCATTCATCAACAAAAATTTCGTTAATTAGTTTATTTTCAAGTGCTTTCTTATCAATATTCCATTCTAATGGAAGCTGCTCAATTATTTCAATGGCATTTTTACCACATAATTGAACTTTTGAAAAAAAATACTCTCGAATGTCATCAAGACTGTCTCTGTCTAAATCTTTATCACTAAAGAGTTTTAAGAAAAAAAGGGAACTGATAATGCTGTCTTGATAAGTTAGCTCACATATCGGAATACTAATGTTGCGGGTATTAAAGATTTTCTCATGGTCAATAGGCACAAAAACTCTTTGATTTTCAATATCTACCAGCAAATTGTAATTGTTGTGGTTACGATCTTCATTGGCAAGCCACAGATCAAATAGTGCTATGCATAATAGTTCCCTCCTGTTTGGTATTGCTCTACGCTGTTGGTACGAAATATTAGCATTAAAGTTAGTAATTTCTGCATAATTCCGACAATATTTCGATCCAAAACAGGTAAAATCAAAATAATTTGAGTTTAAGTTATAATCCGATGGAATGTGCTCTCTTTGAACTGTAATCAATGCAAAATCCGGAACATTTAATTCCCAAATCTTCAGGAATGAGGCAGCAATAAACTCACACATAAGCCTTAATGCAACACTATATCCAGTATTATACTTACACACATAACTATTCATGTCATTACATGTCAACAATATAGGCCGACAGCCATTCGTGTCAAATATTCTGTCTGCTGTTTGTATACTATAAAGGCTCTGCATGTATCAATATTTTATTCTTCCACCCTTACCTCCCCATTCATCAACTTCGGCAATAAAGTATCCCGGAGGGCTGTGAGGGTGTAGATTTGGTTATGGTTTGATTTGATTTTTTCGAAACTTGGGTTTACTACTGAATGAAATTCTTTAATCCTTTCGATACAATTCAAGACTGGAATTTTTTTAATCAGAAGCTGACTAATGTTTTGCTGCGCAGATCCCACTGCCATATTGATCAATTCATCTTTATTAAATTTTACCAATTGAAATAGATAGGTATAAGGATAATTTTCATTCGGCTTCAAAGCACAAACGGCTTGATTGCAGGTCATTTCTTTTGTTATAATTCCATATTCTCCAACCGTTGCACCATACATAGCTATCAAGACAGAGTTCTTAGGTAAAATCTTTGCTGAGGACTTTTTTAATGCTTCTTCTGAAATTTTTTCTTCAGTATCTAGGATAAAAGTCCCGTTAAGCTCTTTCGATTTCACCCAATTGATAGACCCACCTTTATAAAATCCCATATTTGATCGTGAAGGAGTTCCTCCAGACGTTGTTTCAATTACTTCACCTAATTCAACTTCTTCCCACTCCTCCTTTGCTTCCACCACAAACCACTGCCTAAAAAGTGTTTCGGCCATACCTTCCAGGGTGGTGTTTTGGCGGCGGAGAAGGTCAATTTTATTGTCCAAACTGGAGAGGATGGAAGCGATGGCGCGTTGTTCGAGGAGAGAAGGAAGAGAAATAGTTATTTCATTGATTACTGGAACAGTCAAGCTTGGAACAGCAGAACCGACATTCAATATTGAATAATCGACAGTTGTTAATTGATAAAACAGAAATTTTGGAAAAACCGAAGACTTATCAATTTTACTCCAAAACATCGTGTCAACTGTCCAAAATGGAGAATTCTGATACATTATATTATTCAAAGTACCTTTCCGAGGAATCAAAATAGATTCTTCGTCATAAATGTAACGATCAACATATCTCATTAGTCCTCCGCTACCTAGACAAGGAATTACACCTTCACCAAGTTGTTTATGGTCTTTGCCATACTTTATCTCCAAAACAGAGCCAAGCTGAACTTCTTTCCACTCACTCATTTATCTTGATCTTTTGAAAGTTTTAAGCCTTTTGTTTTTGCGGGCAATTTCGAACTGGCTTTTTCAATTTTCTTTTCCTCGTTTTGCACCCGGCGTTCCAGTTTTTTAATGTCTTCTGCAGGTGGGAGTTCTTCCGGCTTGATACCCCGCTGGCCAAGCATTTCACGTACGCTGGTATTATTTTGGATGTGTTCCTTCGTTATTGGCTGTTCGCCAAAGAGGTCTTTGCTTTCAACATTGTGGTTGGTCATTTCGGTTGCAAGGTTTTTTGCAGCAATGGTGAGTGTGGGTAAAAAATCGGCTAGAGGTCTGTTTGATTGCACGCCCAGACGTTGTTTCATATCCTCTGTAGTGTGTCCGCCAAACAGAGCAGTATCGCCTTTTGAACGGATGCGGCCAAAACCCTGGTCATCCACTCCACGTTCATAAATATTTTGAGAAAGTTGTTTCTCCGCAGCACGTAGCTTGTCCCTGGTTTCCAGTCGTGTAAATAGATTTAAGCGTTCCTCTATCAGTTCGGCTTTGCGGGTTTGCAACGCAAAATAACTTTGTGCAAAAGCAATTTCTTCTTTCTTTGGATCTCCGTTTTGTGCGATCAGGTAACAGGCATACCGTGTAAGCATAAAATCGGTTACTTCGCGTTTACCCCCTTTCCCTATTTCGATCATTTTCGTGACCTCACGAAAATGATCATCTACATTGATATTCTGTGTTTTACAGGAATCAACCGCACGGTTTATTGCCACTACAAAGTTTTCCCAGCGTGCATAGCCCAATACTTCCTGCAATTCGCGTGCAAACCACACTTCGACCTGCTCGCTATCATCTTCATTGTTAATGAGATGAACAATATCGTCGAATATTGTTTTTAGTTGTGAAATTCGAATTTTATCCATTTTATTTTTGGATTTAAGAAATCTATGACATACATTTGCATCATCTTATTCCCGGTAGTCCCTGAAGCAATTCAAGCTATCGGGTTTCGTTTTTTTAGGATACCTGCCTTATCTTAACCTTATTTAACTCGGCTTCCTCACTCAATCACAATTCATATTCCGCCTTAAAAAGGCGAAACCGCTACCCAATCCGATCATTTTCGTGACTTCACGAAAATGGTCGTTTAAGGTCTCAAATTGCGACCTTAAAGAAACTTCACTTGAGGTGCAAATTTGGAACCTCAAGTTTTCATCTTCAGAGTCGAGTCGGTTGTACTCTTCCATCTGCCGGATTTCCTGCATGCGGGTCTGAACGGCAAAGTAGGTCTGCCCGAGAGCAATAATTTCTTTTGACGGGTCGGCGTTTTGCATGATCAGGTAACAGGCATAGCGCGAAAGCTTGTAGCTGGGCATGATTCTTTCGGCTCCGGAACCAATCGGAACCATCTCGTTGAATTCAACGAGATGGTTTTCTACTGGCTGTCCACTGTTGGTACAAGCTTCTTTGGCTTTTGCAATAACCGATAAGAAATTACGGAAATCGGTATAATCCAATGCTTTTGCCAATTGTCGCGCTGTCCAGAACTCGTTCCCATCTTCGTCGACTATTCTTATTTGTTCGAAAATACTTAGCCTATTTTTTTGAATATCTTTTGTCATATCACCGCTTGTGTTTCTAATTCAGTTCGTAACACTTTGTATTAGGATTTTGGTTCTTTATTCCGACAAATGCTATCATTATTTTGATGGTATCACAAATTGTGACACCATATTATCAGTTTCATATCATGTTGTGCCCGATAAAAGCATAAGGCAATTTTTCCCGATGTCCCCCTCCTTTTTTAAAGGTCGCAATTCGCGACCTTAAAGGTACTTCATTTAAGGTGCCAATTTATTGACTTATATTTGCTTCATCTTATTCTCGGTAGCCTCTGAAGCAATTCAAGCTATCGGGTTTCGTTTTTTTTAGGAAACCTTACTTATCTTGACCGTCTAGTTTGATTCGTTTTACATTTATTAAATTTTTATACCACCGCGAGGTCATCCTCGATATGGTCTTATCATTAAAAAATCCTCTTTCATCTCAGGGTTATCCCCAATACGAACCGTTGGTTTTTGACTAATATCGTCATATTCCTTTGATAAAATTTGGCACAACTAACCTCACAATTAACTCATTGCTGACAAGTCAGACCTGTAATCATTTTCTCTTGCTATCCAGAAGCTTGAAGTTATCCCCAATTCCCGCTCAAGCATCCTGGCCGTTTCAAACGTGATTGGTGCACTCCCATCAATCACGTTGTCCAATTTTTCTCTTGTCCATCCTATCTTTTTGGCAAATTCAGACACAGACAAACCAATCGTGTCAAGCGTTTCCTTGATTGTATCGCCAGGTGGAGAGAGTAATTTCTTTTGGAGTTTTAAATCGGAGTCCATTATGTTTTGTTTTTGAATTTAAAATTACGCTAAATTTATTTTCTTCAAATTCTCAACTATTAATTTGTTCAGTTCGACCTCTTCTTTCAACTGTTCTTCAAATTCGGCTTTACGTTGACTAAATCGCTCCTTGAAATCAAAATCATCCTCGTCATCGGGCAATCCAACATAACGGCCTGGAGTGACTACATAATCGAGCTCTCTAACCTTGCTGATCGGTGCAGAGGCACAAAAGCCCGGTATATCCTGGTATTCATTGGCAGATCCTGAATCAAGTTCAGGATGACGAGGGCGGTTACGCCAGCTGTGATAGGTGTCTGTAATCTTTTGAATATCATCTTGCGAAAGTTCCCGTGTACGGCGATTAATCAGATGGCCTAAGTTTCGGGCATCAATAAAGAGGATTTCATTGCTGCGGTCCCGAAAACCGTTGGCAACGGTCGGTGAGCTTGCCGAACCGCGATTCCGCCTCAGAAACCACAAGCCGGCAGGGATTTGAGTATTCAGGAACAGCTTGGCAGGCAGGTTTACAATGCAGTCAATCAATCCGGCTTCGATCAGCGCTTTCCGAATTTCACCTTCTCCGGAAGATTTGGAAGTTAGCGCGCCCTTTGCCAATACGATCCCAGCCTGTCCGGTCGGGGCAAGGTGGTAGATAAAGTGCTGCATCCAGGCAAAGTTGGCATTCCCGGTAGGCGGAGTACCGTATTGCCAGCGTCCGTCGGTACGCATCAAATCCCCGCCCCAATCGCTCACATTAAACGGAGGATTGGCAATGATGTAATCGGCTTTCAAATCTTTGTGCGCGTCATTCAGAAAGGAACCTTCATTGTTCCATTTCACCTGCGAACTGTCGATACCCCGGATGGCGAGGTTCATCTTGCACAATCGCCAGGTAGTCTGGTTACTCTCCTGTCCGTAGATGGAGATATCGTTTACGCCTCCCTGGTGTTCAAGAACCAGCTTTTCGGATTGAACAAACATACCTCCAGAACCACAACAAGGGTCAAATACCCGTCCTTTGTAGGGTTCAAGCATTTTTACCAACAGTTCCACAATACTGCGGGGTGTATAGAACTGTCCACCCTGCTTTCCCTCTGCTAATGCAAATTCACCAAGAAAGTATTCAAACACATGACCCAGCACATCGGCACTTCGGGCTTTAGCATCACCAAGGGCGATGTTACCAACAAGGTCAATCAACTCACCCAAACTGGTTGGATCGAGATTCTGGCGGGCAAAAATTTTTGGGAGAACACCTTTGAGTGAGGCATTTTCAGCTTCGATGGCATCCATGGCATCATCGACAAACTTGCCAATTCCGGGCTGCCTGGCCTTTGATTGCAAATAGGTCCATCGAGCATCTTGAGGTACAAAGAACACATTTTCGGCTTTGTATTCGTCCTTGTCTTCCGGATCTGCTCCATTTACCTCATCTTCCTTTAGCCGAGAATAAAGTTCTTCAAAAGAGTCTGAGATGTATTTCAGGAAGATCAGTCCCAAAACTACATGTTTGTATTCTGCTGCATCAATGTTTTTACGGAGTTTGTCGGCTGTTTTCCAGAGTTGTTTTTCCAGAGGTTCTTCAGTTCTGTCTCCATTCTTTTTGGCCATTCTTATTTTCGATTTTAAAAAGCATTTTTTAATTCACGGTACACAAGTAGAGCGATTCCAATAATGAAAGGTTGCATAATGATATAAATTAGGTGTAAATTGTTTAGAAAATGGCTGATACGAAGGTAATTAAAAATCCCCTATTGTAAATGCTCCAACAATATCTTAATTCCTATTCCAATTAAGATCATCCCTCCAAGAATTTCAACTTTGGAGCCGAACCGGCCCCCAACGTCTTTACCGATACGGATACCCAGCATCGAGAAGAAGAAGGTCACACCACCGATGATCACTGCGCCACTAAAGATTTTCTCTGTCTCGGCTAAAGCATAGGAAAAGCCAACGACCAAAGCATCGATGCTGGTAGCGATTGAGAGGATCATGATGTGCCGGAAAGAGTAAATATCTGATTCCTTTTTGCCCGCAGGCATGGTAAATCCTTCGTAAATCATTTTGCCTCCCAGATAGGCTAAGAGGATAAAGGCGATCCAATGGTCGATTTTTTCAACATAGACCTTGATCCCGGTACCCATAAACCATCCTAAAACAGGTAAAATGCCCTGGAAAGTGGCGAATGCCAGGGCAATTTTTACCGCGTGTTGAAAGGAGACCTTTTGTTCTGCCAATCCACAGCTGATGGATACAGCGAAGGAGTCCATCGAAAGACCAACAGCCAAAACCAGCACGGTAAAAATATCCATGGATGCAAATATATAAAAAAGAACGCCGGAGAATTTCTCCGGCGTTCTGATTGTGACCACTGAGGGTCATTTATATATTGGGTTGACAATTACATCATTCCACCCATGCCGCCGCCCATACCGCCGCCGCCTGGCATTGAAGGTTCATCCTTCTTCTCTTCTACCAGCACACATTCGGTAGTTAAGAACATTCCTGCGATAGAAGCTGCATTTTCCAATGCAATACGGGTAACTTTGGCTGGGTCAATTACGCCGGACTCATACAGATTCTGGAAGATATCGAGGCGGGCATTGTAGCCAAAATCGCCTTTGCCTTCTTTCACTTTCTGAACGATCACAGCACCTTCAACGCCTGCGTTGGAAACGATCTGACGCATTGGCTCTTCGATGGCACGTTTAATAATCAGAATACCTGTGGTTTCGTCGTCATTATCACCTTCGAGGCCTTCGAGCGCTTCCATGGCGCGAATAAATGCCACACCGCCTCCGGGAACGATACCTTCTTCAATAGCAGCGCGGGTTGCATTCAAAGCGTCGTCTACGCGGGCTTTCTTCTCTTTCATTTCGATTTCGGAAGGAGCGCCAACATAAAGAACAGCAACACCACCTGAAAGCTTGGCAAGACGTTCCTGTAATTTTTCGCGATCGTAGTCGGAAGTTGTTGTCTCAATTTGTTTCTTAATCTGACCAACACGTGCGGCGATCAGAGTTGATTCGCCTGAACCGTTTACAATGGTGGTCTTGTCTTTGTCGACCGTAACTTTTTCTGCTTTGCCAAGCATCTCAAGTGTGGTGTCTTCCAATTTCATGCCTTTTTCTTCGGTAATAACAGTTCCACCTGTCAGGATGGCAAGGTCTTCCAGCATCTCTTTGCGGCGATCACCGAAACCAGGTGCTTTTACTGCACATACTTTCAGCCCGGCACGTAAACGGTTAACAACCAGTGTGGCAAGTGCTTCACCTTCGATGTCCTCGGCGATGATCATCAACGGACGACCAGCTTGGTGTGTGGCTTCCAGGATAGGAACTAATTCTTTCATGGAACCGATTTTCTTGTCGTGGATCAAAATGAAAGGATGCTCCATTTCGGTAGCCATTTTTTCAGTATCGGTTACGAAATAGGGAGAGATATAACCGCGATCGAACTGCATACCTTCAACAACTTCCACGTAAGTGTCTGTTCCTTTGGCTTCTTCGACAGTGATTACACCTTCTTTGTTCACTTTTTGCATCGCATCAGCAATCAGTTTGCCGATTTCCACGTCATTGTTGGCGGAAACACGTGCAACCTGCTCGATTTTGCTGTAATCGCTGCCTACGTTAATTGCCTGTGATTTGATGTGCTCAACGACTTTGAGGACAGCTTTGTCGATACCACGTTTCAGATCCATTGGATTGGCACCTGCGGTAACGTTTTTCAAACCTACCGTGATAATGGATTGTGCAAGAACCGTTGCCGTGGTTGTACCATCACCTGCATCGTCGCCAGTCTTTGAGGCGACTTCCTTAACAAGGTGTGCGCCGATGTTAGCATAAGGATCAGCCAGGTCAATTTCTTTTGCAACAGTTACGCCGTCCTTGGTTACCAAAGGAGCGCCGAATTTTTTCTCGATGATCACATTGCGACCCTTGGGTCCCAAAGTTACTTTTACTGCATCTGCCAGTTGATCGACTCCTTTTTTGAGCAGCTCGCGGGCCTCAATATTGAATTTAATTTCTTTAGCCATTTTGAATAAATTTTATTAATTGACAATTTGTTAATTAAGCGATGAAAAGAACGTCTGACTGAGACACCAGCAGGTAATCTTTGCCACCAATTGCTAATTCGGTTCCGGCATATTTGCCAAAAAATACCGAATCACCAACTTTTACTTCCATGGGCTCATCTTTTTTTGCATTTCCAACCAATACTACTTTCCCCGATAGTGGTTTTTCTTTAGCTGAATCTGGAATAATAATACCACCAGCTGTTTTTTTCTCTGCTTCCTGCGGCTCGATCAATACTTTGCCAGCAAGGATTTTACCTTTTAGTTCTGCCATTTTTAAAAAATTTATTTAACAATTAGAATGAATGATAATTTTTATACCTGAACCCATCAGAATTTGTGCCAAAGCGAGTAATGTCCGGATAAAGTCCTGTTTTCGGACAAAATTTCAACTTTTAACCGCGAATCAATAATTATTTTGATGTAAATTACTGTCAGATAGATGATTGAAATAATGAGATTTTGTCAGTTAATTCTGCCAAGTTGACACAATAAAATCAAAAAAGCCATCACAAAAGGCAATGACTTATGGTAAAGCAACTGTTTATGGCGATTATTTTGCCTTAGATGAGTCTTTTGAATTCTGAGGCATAGATTGTGGGAAGGTTGGCAGCGCCGAAGGATCCTGAACCCCCTGAATCTGTTGTTCGATAGCCGATTTTGCCTGCCCGCCCTGACGTGGGAGGAAAGCAGTAGCACTGATACACAATACGGCCAGAGCCGTAGCAAGAATCCAGGTTCCTTTTTCGAGGAAGTCGGTGGTCTTGCGAACACCCATCACCTGGTTGGAGCTTGAAAAGGATGAAGCTAGTCCGCCGCCCTTGGAGTTTTGTACAAGAACGAGCAGTACTATTAAGAAACAAACTATGAAAATCAAGACAGTAATAAATGCGTACATCTGATGTTATTTTAGTAATTTTTTTATCTCTTCAATTTGTTGCGCAAAATAAACACTTTTTTCGGGAAATTTCAAACTTAGCCTTTCAAAAGAATCGATTGCCTTTTGGTAATGCCCTTGTTTAAGGTAAATTCTTGATAATGTCTCAGTTATGTATTCGTCTTTTTCGCCCTCCCCTTCTAATTTCAAATCGGACAGATCGGTTGGTTCCGGAATATTTTCTATTCTGGGTTGAATGGATGGATTAACTTTGATGAATTGATCAATTAAATCAATTTTTGAATCATCTTTAGTCTCAGAGACAAAGGATTCCTGCTCAAAATAGGTCGGGCCGGCCGGTTCAAAGCTGAGCAGATCGAAGTCCATAATTTCGGCATCAGAAGGATTGAAGGCAGGGATTGCGGCAATTTCGTTTTCCGAAATCGGATGATCTTCTGCTAATTCGAATAGGTCATATGTTTCTTTAGTAGCACTTTCGATCGGTAATGCAGGTTCTGAAATTTTTGTCTGACGTTCGGGTTGATTAAATAGCTGATAGAGGACCGTTCTGTCGGTTGCGCAAATAGAACAGGTTTTCAGGTAAGTTTCGAATCTGAAATTGCCTCTGGAAAATAGATTATAGGTATATAGAAGCTGTGCCGATTGAAAATAGGGAAACTCATCGACAATCTCTTTTAAATCTCCAATGGTTTGTTCTTTAAGCAAACCCGGTTTTTCGATAAATTGAATCAACTGATCTCTCGAGATTGACATAGCAGAAGTTTCAAGTAATGAGTTACATATTTTACCAGTTGGCAACCGATTTGTTGAAAATATCTTCAATCAACTGATCAGTTATCACTTTTACAGCTTCATTTTCCACCTGACTGATCGGTTTTGAACTGTCCCAGTCGAAATAGGCGGAAAACGGGGTATTGAAATCCTGATCATGGTCTTTGTTGTTGACAAATATGACCTTGACCGTGATGGTTAACCTGTTCATGGAGGCAAAGTCGCGGCCGGTTTCGCTCTTTTGAACGGAAAGCGGCCGAACGTCGTAGCTTGTTATCTCGCCTGAGAATTCAAGGTCTCCCTGGTCTGTGTTGAGAGTGAGTCCGGTTTCACTGACAAATTTATCCTTCATCGCCTCGGTAAATGCCTGACTTAGCGTCGGATTGATCACCCTTGATCTGTTTCTGAAGAAATCAATGAATACGCTTTTCACTTCGGGTGAAATGGATGCACCGCTTAAGGAGTAACTGATCTTACACCCTGTTGCCAGGAAGAGGACCATTATTGTCAGCACTATCTGATACCTGATGCAGGCAGAATATTTCTTCATTTTTGAGCGATATTGTATTCCTTGATTTTCCGGTAGAGCGTCCTTTCAGAGATTCCAAGTTCTTCGGCGGCAAGTTTTCGTTTTCCACTGTGTCTTTCCAGGGCCTTCATGATAAGCTCCATCTCTTTTTGTTCAATAGAGAGTGACTCCTCCACGAATTCTTCCGTGTCCTGAATATGTGCCCTTCCTCCGGTTTTCACGTAACCCGGATTAAACAAGGGTTCCTCCTGTTGATGGGCACTTACGCCTTCAGAATAGAGCTGCATGAAACCTTCCTCATCTTCGGTGTGGACGGAAGAAGGGTCGATTTTTACCAGCTGATTGAATTTTTCTTTCAGTTCGTCTAATTCTTTTTTCAAACCGATCAGAGCGTTGAGCATCATGGTCCGTTCATTCTCAAACGCTCTGGCATCTGACTCTTTGCTGTACAAGGCCGGAAGTAAACCGGTCTCCTCGTTTGGAATATAATGAATCAGTTTCTCGGCAGTAATGTCTCTTTCGGTTTCAATGATAGAGATCTGTTCCGTGATATTTTTTAGTTGCCGCACATTGCCAGGCCAACGGTAACCCATAAATATTTTCTGTGCGTCCTCGTTCAGGCGGATGGAAGGCATTTTATAGCGTTCAGCAAAATCGTTGGCAAATTTTCTAAAAAGTAAAAGCACATCAGTGCCCCTGTCGCGCAAGGGTAATACCTTGATTGGTACGGTATTCAGACGATAGTAAAGATCTTCTCTGAATTTTCCCTCCCGGATGGCATGTGTCAGATCGAAGTTTGTAGCGGCTATCACCCGCACATTTGTCTTTTGAACCTGAGAGGAACCCACCCTGATAAATTCACCTGTTTCGAGTACTCTGAGCAATCTGACCTGTGTAGAGACAGGAAGTTCACCGATCTCGTCGAGGAAAAGTGTGCCGCCGTCGGTCACTTCAAAATATCCTTTCCGGTCGTTTAGGGCTCCTGTGAAAGAACCTTTTTCATGACCGAAAAGCTCTGAGTCTATCGTGCCTTCAGGTATTGCGCCACAGTTGATTGCGATGTACTTTCCATGTTTTCGGGGGGAATGGTGGTGTATGATCTGTGGAAATGTTTCTTTTCCTACGCCGCTTTCCCCGCTGACAAGTACAGAAAGATCTGTCGGTGCCACCTGAAGTGCTACTTCGATGGCCCGGTTCAGTCCGGGAGCATTCCCTATGATGCTGAAACGTTGTTTAATCTCTTGTATATCCATGCAATCAACCCTAATTTCCGACCTGCAAATTTAGCATTAATCTGTGAATATCCGACTGCGGATCTATAGGAGAAGACAAATTGCAGGATAAAGGCCTTCCCGGTTACCGGAAGAGATTTAATGCTAATTTTGTGGAAGGAATTACTTCAAATAGAGTTTATAAAATGACGCTAAAATTTATTGCCATCATTCCGGCACGATTTGGTTCATCACGGTTTCCCGGGAAACCGCTTGCCGACATTGCAGGTAAGATGATGATACATAGAGTTTACGAGCAGGTCGTAAAAGCAGTCGATGAGGTATGGGTAGCCACGGATGATGCGCGCATCGAAACGGCTGTGCGCGGTTTTGGTGGCAAAGTAGTGATGACTTCTGTTGATCACACGAGTGGCACAGATCGTTGTGCCGAAGCTGTGAGCAAAATCAGCCAGGAAACGGGTACAGTTTTTGATGTGGTGATCAATGTGCAGGGGGATGAGCCGTTTATTCGACCTGGTCAGATCACCTTGCTGCAAAAACCATTTTTGGAGAATCCGCTGACAGAAATAGCCACCCTGATTCAGCCGGTTACCTCACTTGAGGTGCTGATGAATCCGGCGGAAGCAAAGGTAGCACTTGACATTCATGGTAATGCGATCTTCTTCAGCAGGTTACCGATACCCATGGTTTTCAAATCGGAACAGTCAGAATGGATAGAAAAGTTCAGTTATTACTGTCATGTTGGAATTTATGCCTACCGGACGGACATATTGCAGAAACTGAGTAAGCTAACCGAAGGCAAGCTGGAGAAGGCCGAATCGCTTGAGCAGCTGCGATGGCTGGAGAATGGTTACAAGATTAAAACGGAAATCACGAACCACGTCTCGGTTGGCATTGATACCCCTGAAGATCTTAAAAAAATTATCGTAACTTTAGACTGACAAACTGTTTTACTATGGGAATTCACCATTTGGTTGACCTTGATCCTTATTTGCAGCCTTATGCGTCCGATTTCCAACGCTGGGCTGAAAAATACAGATCGAAGGAAAAGGAATTGCTGGGAGATCTTTCTTTGCAGGAATTTGCTTCGGGTCATGACTATTTTGGCCTGTTTAAAACTGAAAACGGTTGGATCTTCCGCGACTGGGCACCCAATGCTACAAGGATTTTTCTCATTGGTAATTTTAACGGATGGCAGGATCATGCTGATTTTGAGCTGAGAAGAATTGAAAATGGGACATGGGAGCTGAAACTTCCACTTTCGGCTATTCACCATGGAGACCTTTTTGCGATTTCCATGTACTGGAAGGATGGTTCGGGTAAAAGAATCCCCGCATGGGCCAGACGGGTCGTTCAGGATCCGGAAACACTTATTTTCAACGCTCAGGTTTGGGCGCCGAAAGAAACTTTTCATTTCAGACATATTTTTAAACCCCTGCATGAGGCCCCGCTTATCTATGAAGCACATGTAGGCATGGCGGGTGAAGAGCCGAGGGTTCATACTTATAATGAATTCCGTTATGAGATGCTTCCCCGTATCAAGGCTGCGGGTTACAACACGATTCAGCTGATGGCGATTCCTGAGCATCCCTATTATGGGAGCTTTGGATATCACGTTTCCAGTTTTTTTGCACCCTCTTCCAGATTTGGAACTCCGGAAGAACTGAAGCATCTGATCGATGAAGCGCATGGTATGGGTATAGCAGTGGTAATAGATCTGGTTCATTCACACGCAGTTAAAAACGTAAACGAAGGACTTGGATTGTACGATGGTACCCGGACGCAATTTTTTCATGAAGGTGCCCGGGGAGAACATCCTGCCTGGGATTCCTACTGTTTTAATTATTCGAAAAATGAAGTCCTGCATTTTCTCCTTTCGAACCTAAAATATTGGCTGACAGAATTCAGTTTGGATGGTTTCCGTTTCGACGGAGTGACCAGCATGCTATATTTTGACCACGGTCTGGGCAAGGCTTTTACCTGTTATGCAGATTATTTTACTCCGAACCTGGATGATGAAGCCATCGTTTATTTTATGTTTGCCAACAGGCTCGCGCATGAGATCAATCCCAAGGTGCTTTGCATAGCCGAGGAGATGAGCGGTTTGCCCGGACTTGCTGCGCCCTTGAGCATCGGCGGACTGGGTTTCGATTACAGAATGTCGATGGGTGTACCCGATCTGTGGATTAAACTGATCAAAGAACAACAGGATCAGGAATGGAATGTGGGGCATCTGTTTCATGAGTTGACCACACACCGTAGTGAGGAAAAGGTGGTGAGTTATGTCGAGAGTCACGACCAGGCAATGGTTGGGGACAAGACAGTTATCTTCAGGCTGATCGACAAGGAGATGTATTTCAGTATGCGCAAAGATCAGCCCAATTTGACTGTTGACCGGGGTATTGCGCTTCATAAGATGATCCGGTTGGTGACGCTGGGATGTGCCGGAGGAGCCTATCTTAATTTTATGGGGAACGAATTTGGTCATCCGGAATGGATTGATTTTCCGAGGGAAGGTAATGACTGGTCGTATCAGTATGCCCGTAGAATTTGGAGTGTTTCAGAAGATCCCGAGCTGAAATTTCACTGGCTGCTTGATTTTGACAGGGATATGATTCACTTAATCAGGAAAGAGCGGTTATTGGAAGTCCCAGAGGTATGGCGTATTCTTGACAACATGCCGGATCAAGTGCTGGCTTTTTTGCGGAAGGACATGCTTTTTGTCTTCAATTTCAATCCGGACAAATCATTTGAAAATTATGGCATTCCTTGTGAGGCCTCCAAATTTAAGGTCATACTTCAGACGGATGCTCATATTTACGGTGGATTTAACCGGATTGACGATCAGATGACCTATTATTCGATGCCGGAGAGTGGAATGGGATCGCCCCATCAGGTGAGATTATACCTTCCTGCCCGGACCGCCATCATTTTGCAGAAACAGCCTTACACGAGAGTGCGATAATTATTTGATTATCAAATCACTGATTGTTTTTACCAGAATTTCACGTTCAGCTAAAGGTACTGCGGAGAGGCAAACCGGAGGGTAGCTCGCCAGACCCTGTTTTAATTTAACTGTGAGATACAGATCCCATTTTAACCCGAAAAAGTATTTCTTTACTCTGACGTGTTTCAGGCTGCCAACAGGAAAATTAATTGATTCATAGTCGCGATCAAACGCATAAAGAGCATAATGCCGGATCATCAGTTTTCCGTTCTCGTGCTGAACGCTGACGAAGTTATAATTCAGGACTCTCGTTAAGACTGTCATCAGCAGCAGAAAGATCCCAAGAATAACAGCGGTGTGAAATTGTTCAAACCAGATGGTCACTGAAATGGCGATCAGAAGGGTAATTCCGGAAATTAGCTGAACATGCTTCAGCAAAGACAGATAATTTTTGTTGTTATAGACCATAAATTTGTTCAAAATTACAAGATACAAATTTAAGTAAAATGAGCAAGTGATTTTTTGGATGTTCCTATCTTCAAATCCTTTATCTTACAATATTCCGTCCGATTCAAATGCGAAATACCAATTGACTAAAAAAATAGTTAAATAGTGTTAATGCTATTGTGTGACTAAATAAATAGTCGTATATTTGTTAGGAAGGATTGATTATAAAATGTAAAGTCATGCAATTAACAAAAGCAGAAGAACAGGTCATGCAGATCTTATGGGCGTTGGGAGAGGGATTGGTAAAAGACATCCTCGATCGTTTCGATGAACCAAAACCTGCACGAAACACGGTATCCACGGTAGTTCGGATATTGGAAAAGAAGGGATTTGTCGGGCACAAGGATTATGGTAAAGTGTTTGTCTACTATCCACTTATTCAAAAGAAGGAGTACTCCGGGAAGCAACTTATTGGATTGATGCACAATTATTTCAACAATTCCTTCCCTGCCATGGCTTCTTTTTTTGCCAAAGAGAATGACCTTTCGATCAAAGATCTTGAACAATTGCTGGAAGAGACCAAAAAGGAGTTAGCAAAACGCAATAAAAACGAATAATATGGAAGCAATTGGACTGTTTCTCCTAAAATCGGCTGCCTGGCTTGCAGGTTTTGCGCTGGTTTTTTTGCTTTTTTTGCGTAATGAGCGTTATTTCATGCTGAACAGGATCTATCTGCTTGGCGGAATTGTTGCTTCCTTGTTATTTCCACTGTACACTTTTCATTATGCAATGATATTACCTGTTGCAGTTACAACAACTTCCTCAATTGGCGAACTGTCAGCAGGTGAAATCGTAACTGAATCATCCATTCCATTATATTACTGGATTTATCTGGCAGGTATCCTGGCTTTCTTATTTCGCATGCTCTTTCAGACGTGGAAGATCATCCGCAAACTGCAGGTGGCCGGTTATGAACAAGCCGGCACGATTAAATTGGTTCGCACCCCTGAGTTTGCCACTTCGTTTTCCTTTTTCTCTTTCGTTTTCGTCAATCCTTCCATTGCCGCAGTTGAGATGGAAGAGATCATGAATCACGAACGTGAGCACATTCAACAGCGTCACTGGTTCGATCTTATATTAGTCGAACTGCTATGTATCATGCAATGGTTCAATCCTTTTGTTTGGATTTATGCTCATTTGGTCCGCCAGAATCATGAATTCCTGGCAGACGAGCGGGCATTGCAAAGCACTACAAATCCGGCTTTTTATCAGGCAGCACTCCTGAATCAGCTATTGGGAGTTCCTGTCTTTTGTCTGACCAATTCCTTCAGTTATTCACTTAACAAAAAAAGATTTAAAATGATGAAAAAGAAAATAGATTCCCCCTTCAGAAAATTGAAGATGCTGGCGGTATTGCCGGTAGCAGCCTTCCTTTTTTATGCTTTTGCTACCCCAGAATACCAATTTGGAAATGATATTTCTGCAGTTGAACCTCAAGCTAAATCAATTGATGTCAAGGGCCAGGTACTCAAGAGTGACGGTAATCCCTTACCAGGAACGACCGTTATTTTGAAAGGGTCGACACATGGAACTATCAGCGATCCGAATGGAAACTTTGTACTCAAGGGTATCCCTTCCGATGGCGAACTGGTATTCTCCTTTGTCGGATTCAAATCAAAAGTTCAGAAAGTGGATGGCCAACCAATGAAAATTGTGATGGAGGGCAGTCAGATTGGACTTGACCAGGTGACCGTTGTTGGTTATGGAACTCCTCCACCTCCACCACCGCCATTTAGAAGGTTCGACAATGAAAACCCTCCGTTGATCTTTCTGGATGGTGTCCCGATTAGCAAAGCTGCCATGGACAAGCTTGATCCGGAAACATTTGAATCCATCAATGTTCTGAAGAATCAAACTGCCACTGAAAAGTACGGGGAAAGTGCTAAGAATGGGGTGCTACTGATTACGACCAAATCTGGAAAAAGTTATGGTTCAAAGGTGAATTCAGGCCAAAAGGCTGAACAGAAGATAGATGAGACTTATAATTTAATAAAAGCAATGAACAGTACGGACCCTCCATTGATTTTTCTGGATGGAGTTCAAACTACGACGGAGGGTATGAGTCAAGTCAAACCGGAGCAAATTGAATCAGTCTCTATTCTTAAGGATCAATCCGGCACTATTGTATACGGAGAAAAGGGTAAGAATGGTGTGATTTTGATCACCACCAAGGCAAAAGCGGCTAGTCAGGCCAGCACAGGAGTTTCCTCCACAGACCAAAAGGTGGAACCACAAAAAAGGAGCGATGGCGTCTTTATCGTTGTTGAGGAGATGCCTGAATTTCCTGGCGGTGAAATGGCATTGAGAAAATACATCAGCGAAAATATAAAATATCCGATTGAGGCCAAAGAGAAAGGCATTCAGGGCAAAGTATTTGTCACATTTGTTGTTAACAGCACAGGCAAAGTGGAAAAGGCAAAGATTGCCAGAGGAGTCGATCCATCACTCGACGCTGAAGCACTGCGTGTCGTGGAACAATTGCCTGAATGGAAACCTGGCCGGCAAAAAGGTGAAGCCGTCAGTGTCTCTTATACCGTCCCAATTAATTTTGCACTTGATGGGAACAAGCCTGTTGCACAGCTTAATACCTCTAACAACGGTGAGCCGCAAGTCTTTGTAGTGGTAGAAGAGATGCCTAAATTCCCCGGTGGAGATATTGCATTGAGAAATTTCCTTGCCAGATCAGTCAAATATCCTGTGGAGGCTCAAAAGAATAAGTCTCAAGGGAAAGTATATGTCTCCTTCGTGGTTAATGCCGAAGGGAAGGTTGAGCAGGCGAAAGTTGAGCAAAGTGTAGACCCATTACTAGATGCCGAAGCCATCCGGGTTGTTGGTCTAATGCCCGACTGGAAACCTGGCAAGCAGCGGGGCACTGCGGTCAGCGTAGCCTATACGATTCCGATCCAATTTAAGCTTCAATAATATTCCGGCTGCGTTAAAATAATTCTTCCAGAAGAAGCCGTCTCAAAATCTGAGGCGGCTTTTTTGGCGCTAAATCCGCAGGTATTCAATTTTCATTTATATTTACTGGGGATTGTGGAAATTGCCACAACAATCGAATTTGAGGGCTCAATTATCAGATTACAGAATTTAAATATCCATGAACTCCCGTGAAAATCTTCAAAAAACACTAAATCACCAACAACCCGATCGTTTGGTCTGTGATTTTGGCGGTACGGCCGTAACCGGAATCCATTGCCTGGCAGTAAAGCACTTTCGGAAACATTTTGGTTTGGAAGACCTTCCTGTTAAGGTGATAGAACCTTTTCAAATGCTCGGGGAGGTGGATGATGAGCTGATTAACTCGATTGGGATAGATGTCGTCGGGGCTTATGGCAAAAATAACATGTTTGGAATCGCTAACAATGAATGTGAATGGAAATTGTACACCACCAACTGGGGACAGGTAGTGCAGGTTCCGGTCGAATTTAATACTACTATCGATAAAGACGGCAGTACCCTGATTTATCCGGGTGGAGATATCTCCCTGGGACCAAATGCCCGCATGCCAAAAGCGGGTTACTTCTTCGATGCGGTCAATCGTCAGAAACCAATTGACGACGACAAGCTCAATCCGGAAGATAACCTGGAGGAGTTTGAACCGATTTCGGAGGAGACACTCGATTACTGGGGAAGGACGGTCAGAAAACAAGCGGCCACAGGGAAAGGAGTCATCGCCAGCCTTGGTGGCACCGCATTAGGTGACATTGCGCTGGTGCCCGGTATGCAGCTGAAAAACCCAAAGGGAATCAGGGACGTGGCCGATTGGTACATGAGTACGGTTTTACGGCCTGATTATATTCATGCCATTTTTGAAAAACAGACAGCGATTGCCATTGCTAATTTTAGCCGCATCTACCAAAGAATAGGAAATCAAATAGATGCAGTTTTTATCTGTGGAACTGATTTCGGTACACAGGAGTCAACCTTTTGTTCTCCAGAAGATTTTAAGTCCCTCTACCTGCCTTATTACCGAAGAATCAATGACTGGATGCACCAGAATACAGGATGGAAAAGCTTCAAACACTCCTGTGGGGCAGTGGAGAACTTCATGCCTCTTTTCATCGAGGCCGGCTTCGATATCATCAATCCGGTGCAGATCAGTGCCAGAGGCATGGATCCTGCACACCTGAAGAAAGAATATGGCAAGGATCTCGTTTTCTGGGGTGGCGGAGTAGATACCCAAAAGATACTTGCCTTCGCAACACCCGCTGAAGTAAAGAAACAAGTGCTCGACAATTGTTCCATTTTTGCTAAGGACGGCGGATTCGTCTTCAACACCGTCCATAACATTCAGGCAAATGTACCGGTAGAGAATCTGGTGGCGATGCTGGATGCAATTCGTGAATTCAATGGTTAGCTATGACAGATCAGTTATTTGAAATACAGAAATTTACAGTCAACGAGCTTGACTTGATCGCAGCTAAACCCAACGAACCGCATACCCACGATTGCGAGGAGCTGATGGTTGGAAGATACGGTCAAGGGAAAATGCACAGGGCAAAACCTACTGTGAAAGAGGGCAAACTGGATCTTTGGCTTATCCTGTTCAGCAGTGAGTTCATTCCCGAAACGACTTTCCAACTCTATTCCTATTACCATGATCATGCCACCATCGAGTTTCCACAAGGAACCTGCTTTGATAGGTTGGACCAGTTGTGTGCCATGATGTATGAGGAAAACCAACAGCCAGCACCCGATTACGCGGTGATCAGGCACCTATTGGGCGCACTCTTTACCATGATAGAATCCCAGCGGAAGAAGTTTGAGCCGGAACAACTCAATCAAAAGACACAAAATATCACCTTCAAAAATTTCCTTAAAATTCTGGAAGAGAACTTTCGCAGGCCGGAAGGAGTGGATTTCTATGCAGACAAACTCTTCATGTCTTCAAGGAATCTGAATCTTATTTGCCAGAATATTCTTCAGCAGAGTGTTTCAGAGATTATCGAAATGAGAAAGCCTATTTTACTACCGTATTTAAAAGGAAATCCGGACAAACTCCGACAGAATTTCGGGAAGAAATGAAGTCGTTAATTTCCTGAAATCACAACCTATTTTCCGAAAAGTGTAACCTCAGATCCCCGGGGTAGCCGCATCTTTGTACCATAAACATTAAATAAAAACTGTATTATGGAAACAACAAAAACAAAATGGGTGATCGACCCTGTTCACAGTGAAATTTCATTCAAGGTAAAGCACTTGATGATCTCCAACGTAAAAGGAACTTTCAAGGAATTTGATGCAACAGTTTATAGCGATGGCGAGGACTTTTCGACAGCTTCCATTGAATTCAGCCTGAAACCGGCTTCCGTTGATACCGGTGTCGCCGATCGTGATGGACATCTTAAGAGCGCGGATTTCTTTGATGTGGAGAAGTATGAAACAATGGCATTCAAGTCAGATTCTCTTAAGAAGATTGAAGACGGAAACTATGAATTAGCTGGAGCCATGACGATCAAAGGAATCACAAAGAACTTGAAACTGGAAGTCGAATTTGGTGGTGTCATGAAAGATCCCTGGGGAAATTCAAAAGCAGGATTCACCTTGAATGGCAAGATCAACCGCAAAGACTGGGATTTGACCTGGAACGCAGCGCTTGAGGCTGGAGGTGTCCTGGTAGGAGAAACAGTCTATATAATTTGTGAAGTTCAATTGTTAAAACAAGCCTGAGAAATAACGTATAAACCAAAAAACGTTGTTCTTAAAAAAGATGAAGAGGAAAACATTCCTAAAAAGTCTAACAATTACATCAATAATGGGCGCGGCCATGAAACTTGAAGCATTAAATAATTTATCCGGATCCCTGAGCAGCACGGCGAAGATGCCGTTGCTGTTTCTCGGACACGGTTCTCCGATGAACGCCATCGAAGAAAACGAATTTGTTACAGGATTCCGGGAGGTGGGAAAAACACTGCCCAAACCTAAGGCGATTCTATGCATCTCGGCGCACTGGGAGACCCGTGGAACTTATGTCACAGCCATGGATAAACCGATGACGATACATGATTTCGGTGGTTTTCCGCAGCGCCTTTTCGAGGTGCAGTATCCAGCTCCGGGAAGTCCTGAATTAGCACTGGAGATGCAAAAGATGGTGGTCAAAACGACTGTCGGCCTCGACCAGAAATGGGGCCTCGACCATGGTTGTTGGAGTGTGGTGAAACATCTTTATCCGGAAGCCGATGTACTTGTCATTCAGATGAGCCTGGATTATTACCAGACACCCCAATTTCACTATGACCTGGCCAAAGAACTGGCGCCTCTGAGAAATAAAGGGATTTTGATTGTTGGTAGCGGAAACCTGGTCCACAACCTTCATAAGGTTGCATGGGAAAAACTCAATGAAATTGGTTACGGTTTCGACTGGGCTCTGGAAGCGAACGATAAGATGAAGAAATACATGCTGGACGGCGATCATCAAAGGCTGATCAATTTCAAATCTGAAGGAAAGGCCTTTGATCTCGCAATCCCCACTCCTGAACATTACCTTCCCCTGCTTTATATTCTTGGTCTGAAAGAGAATCATGAGGAGTTGACAATCTTCAACGACAAAGCAGTCGCTGGCTCACTTACCATGACTTCTGTAAAAATTGGCGCAGGCAGCTAACGGCAAATATAATTTCCATACTTTTGCTGCCGTACCTTGAAGCCGACCCAATTTTTACCGGAAGACTTTTGCGTTTTAAAGTATTTGAATGACGAATTATACCCCGACAAATAGCCTTCACGAAGAATCTGCCCCGAGTAAAAGGCGCATCCGCATCGCCGTAGCACTGGTATATTTCAGCATGGGACTCTGTTTCTCGTCGTGGGCGAGCCGGATTCCTGAGATCAAAACGGCTCTGCATTTGAACGATGCCTTATTTGGGACCATTTTATTCGCTTTGCCGGTTGGTCAGTTTCTGATGATGCCTTTCTCTGGCAAACTTGTCACGCGGTTTGGAAGTCACAAGGTGTTGCCTTATGCCCTTCCGGCCTACACCATTGTCCTTAGTTCTATCGGTTTGGTTCATGCCGGCTGGCAGTTGGCCATCGCACTGCTCTTGTTCGGGATTTCCGGCAATCTGTGCAATATCTCCATGAATACGCAGGGTGTAGCCGCAGAAAAACTCTACCAGCGATCCATCATGTCCTCCTTTCATGGGGGTTGGAGCCTTGCCGGATTTTCAGGTGCATTGATAGGCATTGCCATGATTAACCTGCATATCGAACCGTTATGGCATTTTGTTACCATTATTCTGATCGTCTGGATAATCGTTTGGATCAATTATCCGTATTTGTACCGTACCAAACATAGGACCTGGCCGGATGAGCCCAAACGCAAATTATTTAACCGGCCCGATGGCGTCCTGATTCAGCTCGGAATCATCGGATTTTGCAGCATGGCCAGCGAAGGGGCCATGTTCGACTGGAGTGGCATTTACTTTAAAGATGTGGTTCATGCACCGGCCTCGCTGGTGGTTCTTGGATACACCTCTTTCATGGTCATGATGGCAACAGGGCGGTTTGTTGCCGATTACTTTGTTTCGAAGATTGGCAGAAAAAGATTGATGCAGATATGTGGTGTAATGATTTCGACTGGCTTGTTTACTGCTGTTTTCTTTCCCTATCTGATTCCCTGTACCCTTGCATTTATGCTGGTTGGACTGGGTGTTTCAAGTATGGTACCCTCTGTTTACAGCGCTGCCGGGCGACATTCAAAAGTACCAACTGGCATTGCCCTGGCAACAGTTTCCAGTGTTAGTTTTCTGGGGTTTTTGATGGGACCTCCGCTCATTGGATACATTTCGCAAGCAGCAGGTTTGCGCTATTCCTTCGCGGTAATCGGGGTTTTTGGCATAGGCATCACCCTTTTGGTTTCCAGAGTCAAGGCATTGCAAGGTTAATCCCTACTTTCCATACGCCCTCGAAGGAAATAAATTTCTTTTACCTTTGTCTTTCAAAGAAAAGTAGTATTTCCCGCTTATGGCTGATATGAATACCGTCGTGGTAACCGACAAACTCGAAGAGGTTCTTGGAAAGGTCATGGCCACATTCCCTGATGATAAACTGTTTCTGGTCGTTGACCAGAATAGCGATCTGCACTGTGTTCCATTGGTCTTCAGAATGCCTCGATTCGAAAATTTCAAAAAAGTGGTTATTCTCTCAGGTGAGGAGAACAAATTATTGACCTCCGTGGAGAAAATATGGCTCTTTTTGAGTCAGAACGGAGCAGACAGGAAGTCTTTGGTCGTCAATCTGGGCGGCGGAATGGTGACTGACTTAGGCAGTTTTGCAGCTTCAACGTTTAAGCGAGGAGTGGAGTTCGTGAACATCCCGACCACTTTATTATCCCAGGTGGATGCTTCGGTCGGCGGAAAAACCGGTTTCAATTTCAACGGACTAAAAAACGAAATCGGAGTGATTAATCAGCCGCTCAAGGTGATAATCGACACTCGTTTCCTCCAAACGCTTGATTACGAAAATTTCATTTCCGGCTATGCCGAGATGATTAAACATGGACTGATTAACTCGCGGGAGCACCTTAAAGAATTACAAAAATACGATCTCCATAAGCCTGACTATCAAATGCTTCAGGGGATGATCGAAAGGTCGGTCAATATTAAGGAATACTTCGTCAGTAGGGATCCTCACGAGAAAAATATCCGCAAGGCCCTGAATTTTGGACATACTGTCGGGCATGCCTTCGAGAGTTTCTCCCTGAAACATTCCAATCCTCTTCTACATGGCCATGCGGTTGCATTCGGGATGGTCGTTGAGCTTTATCTTTCTCATGTTAAATGCGGTTTCCCGGTAGGTGAGATGCAATCTCTTTCTTCCTGGCTGATGTCTGTTTATGGGAAATTCCAGATAAAAACTGAAGATTTTGAATACCTGTTCGAACGGATGGGACATGACAAGAAGAATGAGGGTAAGCGAATAAATTTCACGCTTCTCCCTTCGGTTGGTGAAGTTGAAATCAATCAAAACTGTAACAGTCTGGAGATTTTTGATGCATTGGATTACTTCAGAGAGTTAAACAACGCCTGATAGCATGAATACCCTTCTGACCAAAGCAGACCAGACAATTAAAGGGGAAATCTCGCTTCCGACCTCCAAGAGTATTAGCAACAGAGTGCTGATCATTAACGCGTTGAGCTACTCACCCTATCCCGTTCAGAACCTCTCTGATTGTGATGATTCTGTTGTCATGAACCAGGTTTTGCAATCCAATACCAATCATTTTGATATTGGTCATGCCGGTACCGCCATGCGTTTCCTGACTGCCTACCTTTCCAAGATTGTTGGGGAGTGGCACCTGACCGGTTCTGAAAGGATGCAACAAAGACCTATTTCTATTCTTGTGGACGCCCTTAGAAAGATGGGTGCGCAAATTGAATACACCGGTGTGGAAGGCTTTCCACCTTTAAAAATTACAGGCACTGTATTAAAAGGTGGGGTGATCGAACTGGACGGAAGTATCAGCAGCCAATATATTTCGGCATTGCTGATGATTGCCCCGACGGTTCAGGGAGGTGTTACGCTTCGTTTGATGAACAAGATTACTTCCCGTTCCTACATCGAAATGACGCTCAGTCTGATGAAGAAATTTGGAATAAAATACCATTGGAGTGGAAATGAAATCCGGATGGAGGAACAGAGTTACAGGCCGGTTCCTTATGCAGTTGAGGCGGACTGGTCGGGCGCTTCTTACTGGTATGCAATGGCCGCATTATCTGAGAATTGTGATCTGTACCTGAAAGGGCTTTATCTGAATAGTCTTCAGGGTGATGCATTGCAGGCTTCCTGGTATGAAAAATATTTTGGGATTAGGTCCAGACAGGAAGGTGATTCTGTGAGACTGACAAAAATTAAAGTAGAGGCGACAAAGCAGCTGAACCTTAATTTTATTGAGAACCCGGATATTGCACAGACCTTTGTGGTGCTGGCCATTGGCAAGAACCTGCCGTTTCATTTTACCGGACTGAAAACGCTGAAGATTAAGGAGACCGACCGTATTGCTGCACTCAAAAATGAATGTGCCAAACTGGGAGCTGTATTGACGGAACCGGCTGACGGCGAGTTGTCCTGGGATGGTAAAATAACAGAAGCACTCATTGAAAAGGAGCCTGAAATTGCCACTTATGACGATCACCGGATGGCCATGGCTTTTGCTCCGGTGGCGTTGTTCAAAGGCGAGATTCGAATACAGGATTCCATGGTAGTGACAAAATCCTACCCGTCCTTTTACGAGGATTTGTGCAAGGTGGGCTTTGAGGTGGTTACTCTTTAATCACTTCAATTTTCATCCTTATATTTTGAAGAGGCCTGTCGCCCGGTCCGGTTGGTTGAGCTGCAATGGAGTCTATCACGGCCATCCCGTCAAATACTTCTCCAAAAACGGTGTAGGCACCGTCCAGATGAGGGATTCCGCCAAGAGTCGTATAGGTTTCTATCTGTTGCTGTGTTAGCTTAATGGGATTTTTTTCGATTTCGCGTTCGGCTTTTCGCCTGATTTTATCAAGCAGTTTTTCATAGCCATCCTTGTTTCCGGCCATTTGAAACAACATCAGCGTATCAATTTTTTCGGCCTTGTATTTAAGGAAGAGCGACTCGGTGGCCCTTGAATTTATCTTTAACTCAATGGAAGGGATCTCGTCCAGTTTGTAGACTTTTCCCTGTGCGAGGTAAAACTGGGTGGCCGAAGAGCGGCGCTCAAGATTCTCTTCATCGCCGTTTCTTGCCGCCGCAATTACCCCTTTCTTATGGATGATCCCCGGACGGAATTCAGCCGGAACCGTGTAATTCAGATCTCCGTCACCCAGCGTCTGATCTTTGGTGGCATGTTTCGATTTCGGATCTCCTCCCTGAACCATGAAACCCTTGATAACCCGGTGAAATAAAAGACTGTCGAAAACTCCTTCCTTTGTTAGTTTCATGAAATTATCGCGATGCAGGGGTGTCTCGTTGTACAAAACCACTTTCATGTCGCCATATTTAGTCTTAATCTTGACAATCGGACCAGCCACAGGAGGTTTATTCTGTGAAAAAGAGCAGGAAGAGAAGGTGGCAATAGCCAGAAATAGCAATGATTTTATTATTTGGTGTTTCATATAGGCGTTATAAAGGGTTTGGGAATCAAAGATAAGAAAGCTGTATTCAATAATTAAGCAGTTCAACCCTTTTTTTGTAATTTTGGACATTGATATCATTATATAAGACAATGGAAAAGTTAACGCTGTACAACACCCTGAGCCGCAAGAAAGAAGTATTTGTCCCCATCCACAAAGATCATGTCGGGATGTATGTATGCGGTCCGACGGTGTACGGCAATGCTCATCTTGGCCACGCGAGGCCTGCGATTACCTTCGATCTGCTTTTCCGTTACCTGCTGCATATCGGGTACAAGGTGCGTTATGTCCGAAACATCACCGACGTTGGCCACCTGGTGAACGATGCTGACGAAGGAGAAGATAAAGTAGCCAGGAAAGCCAAAGTAGAAGAGCTGGAGCCGATGGAGATCGTTCAGATCTATACTAACAGCTACCGGAAAAACATGCAACAGTTAAACGTGTTGCCTCCCAGCATTGAACCTACCGCCTCCGGTCACATTATCGAACAGATTGAGGCGGTTAAGAAGATGCTCAACAAGGGATTTGCATACGAAACGAATGGTTCGGTCTACTTCGATGTGGAAGCTTACGCGAAGAAATATCCTTATGGCATCCTTTCCGGCAGGAAAATAGAAGATCTATACACCAATACAAGGGATTTGGACAGTCAGCACGAGAAGAAATCCGGACTGGATTTCGCCCTTTGGAAGAAAGCCTTGCCCGAACACATCATGCGCTGGCCATCCCCCTGGGGCGAAGGTTTCCCCGGGTGGCACACCGAATGTACCGCTATGAGCACCAAATACCTGGGAGAGACTTTCGACATTCATGGCGGCGGACTCGACCTGCTTTTCCCGCATCATGAAGCGGAAGTGGCGCAGGGAATGGCCTGTTTTGGTCATGCCACTGTCAATTACTGGATTCACAACAACATGATTACCATCAACGGACAAAAAATGGGCAAGTCACTGGGAAATTTTATCCAGCTGGATGAATTTTTCACCGGCGTGCATCCGTTGCTAGAGAAGGCATACCACCCCATGACCATCCGTTTCTTCATGTTGCAGGCCCATTACCGGAGTCCGCTGGATTTTTCGAACGAGGCTTTGCAGGCAGCAGAAAAAGGCTTGGAACGGCTGATGAATGCCATGGCTTTGCTGCCTGGACTGAAGATCTCCCAATTTTCCACTGTTGACATTAAACAACTTCGCAAAAACTGTTACGAAGCGCTGAACGACGACCTGAACAGTCCCATTCTGATCGCGCATCTTTTTGACGGAGCAAAGATGATCAACTCTGTCAATGATGGAAATATGACTATTTCAGCAGAAGATCTGTTGAAACTTCAGCTGCTTTATAGCCAACTGGTCAATGATGTTCTAGGACTTCAGCAGTCAATACCTACTGGTGAAAGCGCCAAGGATGAAATCTTCGGTCAGGTAGTTGATCTTTTGCTGACTTTACGGCAGGAAGCAAAAATGAAGAAGGACTGGGCTTTGTCTGATCAAATTAGAAACCAGCTTACTGTCCTTGGCTTTGAGATCAAAGACACCAAAGAAGGCGCCGACTGGAAGTTGAAAAGTTAATTTTTTTTTCTTTTTACATAGGTCGTGTGAAGCAGTTCATGGGAAGTGTGCCCTAGCGGATGCCCCAGAAACTCCCTATATAGCTTCATCAGGTCTTCATTCTGATGTGATTTGCGCAGAACTTTACCTTCATCTTCCCGGTAGATGGCTTCTAAACGTTTCATTCTTACGGTGTTATTGATTGGCCTTGGCTGACCTCCTCCGCTGATACAGCCACCGGGGCAGCCCATTACCTCAATGAAATGGTAGGGACTTGTTCCCAGGCGGATCTCTTCCATTAATTTGGATGCGCCTTTCAGTCCGCTTGTTACGGCGACTTTTACCGTTACGCCATCCAGGAAAGCATAGTCAGGCACTGGATTTTCGATCAGCAGATCGGCGGTTTTAATCTGTTTCAATCCAACCAATGGCTTCACATGAAGTTCTTCCATTGGTAATTCCCGGCCGGTAACGAGTTCGTAAACGGTACGGATGGCTGCTTCCATCACTCCTCCGGTCGTACCGAAAATATCTGCGGCCCCGGATGAAAGACCGAGAGGAGCATCAAATTCGCTGTCGGGTAACTCGGAGAATTCAATACCAGCATCCTTGATCATCCTCGCTAGTTCGCGGGTTGTCAGGACTGCATCCACATTCCTGAAGCCATTCGACTCCATCTCCGGCCTGGTGATCTCAAATTTTTTGGCCGTACAGGGCATGACCGAGACCACCACAATATCCTTTGGATCAACTTTTATTTTTTCCGCGAAATAGGTCTTGATGAGTGCCCCGAGCATCATATGCGGTGATTTGCAGCTGGAGAGATGATCCAACTCTTCCGGAAATTGATGCTCGACGTATTTGATCCAGCCCGGACTGCAGCTGGTAATCATTGGTAAGACAGACCCTTCCGGTGAGGTAAATCTCTCCTTAACTCTTTTCAGAAACTCTGAGCCCTCTTCCAGAATGGTCAGGTCGGCCGCAAAATTGGTGTCAAATACATAATCGAATCCAAGTTCACGAAGCGACGAAGCCATCTTACCGGTAACGATCGTCCCTGCCGGGAATCCGAATTTTTCGCCGAGGGCAACGCGAACAGCCGGAGCTGTCTGGACGACAACAGTTTTGGAAGGATCCAGCAAGGCATCCCATACCTGCTGGGTAGAATCCTGTTCCTTCAAGGCGCCAACAGGACAAACCAAGATACATTGTCCGCAATTGGTGCAAATGGAATGCCCCAGGCTTTCATCTTCCGAAGGGCCGATGAAAGTTGCGAAACCGCGGTGATGCGGATTCATGACACCAATTCCCTGGATCTCATTGCAGACAGTTACGCATCTGCGGCAGAGAATGCATTTGGAGCTGTCGCGGACGATAGATGGGCTGGTACTGTCGACTACATCTTTGGATTTAACCCCTTCGAACCGGAATTCACTAATCTGGATCTGCTCGCCGAGATCCTGCAGTTCACAGTTTAGATTTCGGTGGCAGCCCAGGCAGTTCTTGGGATGATCTGAAAGAATCAGTTCATACAATACTTTTCTGACCTTGCGGACTTTGGAGGTATTGGTATGCACAACCATTCCTCCTTTAACCTCAGAAACGCAGGAGGCCATCAGGTTTCTTGCTCCCTCCACTTCGACTACACAGATCCTGCAGGAGCCTATCTGGTGGACATTTTCGAGGTAACAAAAATGGGGGATAAGAATGTTGTTTTGTTTGGCAGCCTCGAAAATGGTTGTCCCTTCTTCGGCCGTGACAATTTTATCGTTGATGGTGAGTGTAACAAGTGCCATTATTTGATTTTTTCGGTTAATGTCTGGAACATTGGAGGCAACGCATAGCTTCCGCGATAGCGTTGAGTTTATGAAATCCCTGAGCGACCTCATTGAAGGTGGTTCTTCGTAAATCGTCATCGAGATACCTCATCGGAAACCGTTCGTGCTCGACAGTGTTAGCTTCATCCGGTCGTATATTCGGTATATCAATTGGTTCTCCTGAATTCAGAATTCCTTTTCCTCCCAGGTATTTGTCGATTGATTTGGCTGCTACTTTGCCGTCGGCAATGGCAGTAATCACGACATCTGAACCTCTGGCTACATCACCACCCGCAAAGACACCCTTTTGAGTAGTCATCTGGGTAGTGCTATCCACTACAAAGGTGCCCCAGTCTGTTAATTCCACCTCTTTCTTGGTTACAAAAGGAAGGTCTGAATACTGGCTTACTGCCGGTATAGCCATATCAATGTTCAGAATAAAGTTAGAATCGGGCAGTTTTACAGGTATTCTGCGGCCATCCTTCCCGAACTCTCCCGGTTCCATTTTCAGACATTCGATCTGTCGGACGGCCCCGTTTCCAATGAACCGGACCGGTGCGACAAGTTCATGCAGGATGATGCCTTCGTCGAGCGCTTCCTGTATTTCACGGCGGTCTGCCGGCATCTCTTCACGTGTTCTGCGATAAAGAATATGCACCTTCTCTGCTCCCAGACGCAAGGCAGACCGGGCAGCATCCAACGCAGTATTTCCGCCTCCTATGACTGCCACTACTCCCTTTACCTCCACATTTTTCTTGAGATTAATGTCTTTTAGAAAATCAAGTCCGTGGTATATTCCCTCTTTCCCCTCTCCCTCTATGCCAATTTTCCGCGATATCTGTGTTCCCGTGGCAATGTATATGGCACCGTATTTTGCCTTGAGTTCTGCGAAAGTAATATGTTCACCAACCTTGGTATTGTAAATGATATTGATACCCGATTGAATTATCGAGTCAATCTCTTTCTTCAGCACATCTTTCGGTTGCCGGTACTCCGGAATTCCGTAAGCCAGTATTCCTCCTGCAACGCCCTTTTCTTCGTAAATATCTACTGTATACCCTAACCGGGAAAGATAATATCCACAGGTCAGCCCCGATGGACCAGCCCCGATAATCCCGACGGATTTACCGTTTTTCTGGAACATCAGGTTCATATAAGGTTCATCAGAATTGAGTACATAATCGGCTGCATACCTTTTCAGGTCGGCAATGGCAATCGCTTCATCCAGCGAAGCCCGCCTGCATTTGCTTTCGCACGGGTGGGTGCATACCCTTCCACAGATAGATGGGAACGGATTGTCCTGACGGATCAGGTGATAGGCATCTTTTACCCGTCCGGCCGCAATCAGGGCGATGTATCCGGGTACGTTTACCCCGGCTGGACAAGCATTCTGGCAGGGTGAGATAAACAATTCGCTGCAGACACCTGCCCGGCATTTCTTCTTCTGAATGTGTTCATCATATTCGTGCCTGAAATATTTTATCGTGCTCAGCACCGGATTAGGAGCCGTTTGTCCCAATCCGCAAATGGCTGATTCCTTGATGGAGGTGCCCAGTTCTATTAGCTTTTCGACATCGCCTTCTTCTCCTTCTCCTACCGTGATGCGCTCAAGAATCTCCAGCATTCTCTTTGTTCCCAGTCGACAGGGAGTACATTTGCCACAGGATTCTTCCTGGACGAAATCCATAAAAAAGCGCGCCATATCCACCATGCAGGTATCTTCATCGGCACTAATCAGTCCGCCGGAACCCATGATGGCTCCGTGTTTGATCAGTGAATCATAGTCGATCGGCGTGTTGAGGTGTTCGGCTGTCAGGCATCCGCCTGATGGACCGCCGGTCTGGGCTACCTTGAAATTCTTATTTTTAGGAATGCCGCCGCCAATATCGAAGAGAATTTTTCCCAGGGAGATGCCCATTGGGACTTCGATCAGTCCCTTAATCTTTATGTCTCCGGCCAGGGCAAATACCTTGGTTCCTTTGCTTTTCTCTGTTCCGATGGAAGCAAACCAATCCGCCCCTTTGAGCAGAATGGGCGCGATGCTTCCGAAAGTCTCCACATTATTGATCACTGTCGGTTTTCCGTATAAACCACACTGGACCGGGTAAGGTGGCTTCTGTGTTGGTTCGCCTCTTCGTCCTTCGACGGAAGCCATCAGTGCAGTCTCCTCTCCGCAGACGAATGCGCCGGCGCCAATACGGATTTCTACATCAAAATCAAAACCGGAAGATAGGATGTCTGTTCCAAGCAAGCCACCGGTCTGGGCTGCTTTGATGGCAATTGTGAGCCGCTCGATGGCAATTGGATATTCTGCCCGGATATATACGACACCTTTGGTAGCTCCAATGGCATACCCTCCTATGAGCATCCCCTCGATCACGGCGTGAGCATCACCTTCCAGCAGACTGCGATCCATGAAAGCACCAGGATCACCCTCGTCTGCATTGCAGATGATATATTTCTGATCGCTTTTCTCTTTAGAAGCCATCTCCCATTTTAGTCCTGTCGGGAATCCGCCGCCTCCTCTTCCGCGCATACCGGATTTTTTCACTTCGTCGACAACTTCGCCGGGCGTCATCCTGGTAAGTGCCTTGCATAAGGCGAAATAGCCGTCTTTGGCGATATATTCTTCGAGGGAAGCATAATCTATGGTACCGCAATTGCGGAGAACAATCTTTTTTTGATGTTTGAAGAAGTTGATATCCTGCATATTGGGAATCTCTTTTCCGGTCTCTGGATCCTTATAGCAGTATTTATAATCTATCTTCCCTTTTTTTATGTGCTCTTTGACGATATGAGGCATATAAGAAGGTTTCAGGTTGCAATAGAGAATTTGTCCCGGATTGATGATGAGGGTAGGTCCCAGCGTGCAGGCGCCCATACAGCCAGTCAGGGTAATCTTTACTTTTTCAGTCAGTTTCTCATGTTCCAAAGCCTTGATGAATGCCTCTTTTACTTCGCGGCAGTCGGAAGAAAGGCAGCCGGCAGCATAACAAATATGGGCAATATATGGATATTGAGCTTCCTGTTCCTGGAAGGATATTTTAGTGTCGTTCAGATCTTGAAGTGATTTGATAAGCATGCTTTTTGATTTAGAAGATTATTTCAACATACCAAGAATTCGGTGCAACTTATTGGGATTGACCTGTTTGTACACTTTATCGTTAATCGTCATTGCAGGGGCCAGGCCGCAGGCGCCGATACATCGCTTTACCTGAAGTGAGAATATTTTATCGTCAGTTGTCTCTCCGACATCAATGGAAAGTATTTCTTTCAGTTTGTTGACAACTTCTTTTCCTCCCCTGACATAGCAGGCAGTTCCGAGGCAGATACTGACAGTATATTTCCCTTTGGGTTTTGTCGAAAAGAAGGAGTAAAAAGTCAGGACACTGTTGACTTTTGAATTGGGAATATCCATCTTCTTAGCGATAAAGGATTGAACCTCTGAGGGTAAGTACCCGAAAATTGCCTGAGCCATGTGTAAAATCTGGATCAGGTTATTTTCTTTACAGTCATAATCTTCCATTACCTGTTCGAGCAGCTGGTACTTATCGGCTTCAGTCATTGAATGCACACGGCAAACCTCTTCGATGGTAATCATAAGTTATTGAGTTTTGATTGCTAACCGGCTAAATATATGGAAATATTATGTCACACTGGAATGACTTATGTTAGGAATTTGTTAAATTTTCAAATATTTAAAAAAACCGTACAAAAAATCGAAAAAAGAAATATAGATAAATATGTTGATTATAAAATTTAGTATCAAAATGTTTTTTCTTTCGTATAATCATGGAAACGCAACTAGGCTAATTTTAAAATTCTGCTATGGAAGACAAGAGAGGAATATTTGAGAAGGAGAGTTTGTTCGGAATGAATGAAACTGTCGAATTGCTTGTAGCTGCAGCCACTGATAGGGAATGGCAAAATCCCGCCACGCATGATCTTCAGAATTCTTTGGCCAAAGCCGGAAAGTCCGTCAGGCCTGTGAAAGTGATTGAAATATGTAAGCCAGCCTATTCCGGCGTCATGCTTGAGAAAAGCGATGAAAGGATTGTTTCGGTCATGATGCCATGCCGGATATCAGTCTATGAAAAGGCTGATGGGAAAATCTATGTTTCTACGATCAACGTCAGAATGTTTGCTCCAGGAATGCCGGAAAGTATTCAGGAAGTAATGATTACAGCAGCTGATGAAGTTGAGGAGATCGTTAAGACTGTTGCGAAATAAGTTACTGCAGACTGATTTCAGCCAGTACTGGTAAATGATCTGATGGATAGTACAATCCAAAAGAGTCAGACAAATCTCCATGACGGAGAACATTGACCATGACGGGAATAGACGATTTCTTCGCATTTGAGCAAAAAAACGCCACATTTTCCGAAGAAAATGTGGCGTATCCTGAATTAGGTATTGTTATTTTTTAAGGATCGGCTTGATCTCAATATTTCTATAGGAAACCTTACCATGATCGCCTTGAAGGTACAAGGGTCCCGGGATAAATTCATCCGGGGTGATAGCGCCTCCGGTACAACCCAGAACAGGTTGGTTGTTGATGATGTTTTTGCCGTTCAGAATTACTGTAAGATATCTGTCGCACAAGGTGATATCAAGGTCTTGCCAGGTGCCAGCAGGTTTTTCTGCAGATTCAGAAGGAGTGATCCTGCTGTAAAGTGCTCCCATGTTGTGCGGATCAAGCGGTTTGTTGTAACTGTCGAATACCTGGATCTCATAAATTCCACGAAGGTAGACTCCACTGTTGCTTCCTGTCGGAACGTTGACCTGTAATTTCAGGTTGAAATCCTCGAATTTATCTATTGTGCAGATATTTCCATAAGCTACATGTGGCTGCCCTTCTTTCTGAACAGGATCGTTGATGAGTGCACCATCCACGATAGTCCATCCGTTGACTTTATTCGCTTCGAGCAGCTTCCAACCTGTCAGATCTTTACCATTCAGCAACTTCACGGGTTTGCCGTAAACGATTTTTGAGAGATCCGGCGCTGCGGGCAGATCAGGAATTTTCTTGCCTGTAAAACGGGTGGTAGTTGAACCGCCGTCTTTTTCAGGAGTGATCATTTCCCCTGCCAGGAGGTCGCCGTAAATAGAAAAACGATAAATGGTGCTGGCATTATGGGTTCGGACAGGAGCTCCGGAGGCATCTTTGGTCCGTACAAAAGTGCGGGAACGAGTGACTACAAGCGTCTGCCCATCCATGTAAATACTGGAAACCGGTTCAACGCTACCACCATACCAGAGCAAGCTGGCATCCAGGTAACCATCCATTTGGGTTACACCCAGCCACCCAGCTCCACCAGGGAGAAAGAGCGCCCAGCGGCCCAGAAATGGTTTGACAGAATCAATGGCATTGGTAACATTCGGGATTGAGAGTAAAAGCATCAACGACCCGATCAGTGTGATTTTTTTTAGCATGTGATCAATTTTTGATTGGTTAATTGAAATGTTGATAGTTATTCTTCCCAAAGGTAAAAAAAGGAACTATCCAACGATGAGCAGAAAATAATTCTTTTTACCTTTCTGAACCAAAAGGTATTTATTCCCGATAAGCTTGTCTGAATTAATCACAAGATCGGCCGATTCCAGCTTGACTTTGTTGAGGGATACGCCACCCCCTGCAATCGTACGCCGGGCCTCGCCCTTGGATGGAAAGACTTCGCTTTTTTCGGCAAGCAGGTCAATGATGTTAATCCCCTGAGCCAGCTCGCCGGCCGACAGATGGAATTGCGGTACCCCTTCAAATATTGATAAGAAGGTCTCTTCATCCAATTTTTTAAGACTCTCTTCTGTCCCTTTGCCAAAGAGAATTTCGGAGGCTTCCACGGATGTGTGATAAGCTTCTTCGGAGTGGACCATACAAGTGACTTCTTGGGCCAAACATTTTTGCAGGAGTCGCAGATGCGGGGCCTCAAGATGTTTTTTGACCAGTGAGTCAACTTCTTCCCTGGATAACAATGTAAATATTTTAATGAATTTCTGGGCATCCTCGTCAGAGGCATTGAGCCAGAACTGATAGAATTTATAAGGTGAAGTGCGGTCGGGGTCCAGCCAGACATTGCCCGATTCGGTCTTCCCGAATTTGGTGCCGTCGGCTTTCTTGATCAGCGGACAGGTGAGGGCAAATGCTTCACCACCGGTTTTGCGGCGGATTAATTCCGTTCCGGTGGTGATATTTCCCCACTGGTCGGAACCGCCCATCTGCAATTTGCAATTTTTGGTCTGGTAGAGATGCAGAAAATCAGTCCCCTGCACCAGTTGATAAGTAAATTCTGTAAATGACATTCCTGATCCGTCGTCTGAATCGAGGCGCTTTTTGACGGAATCTTTGGCCATCATATAATTGACGGTAATATGTTTGCCGATGTCGCGTATGAAATCCAGAAAGGAGAAGGTGCTCATCCAGTCGTAGTTATTTACCATTTCGGCGGCGTTAAGGGCATCTGACTCAAAATCCAGGAACTTTGCCAGTTGCTTTTTCAGACATTCCTGGTTGTGTCGCAGGGTGGGTTCGTCGAGCAGATTTCTTTCCTGCGATTTCCCGGAAGGATCGCCAATCATTCCTGTTGCTCCACCGACCAGCACGATCGGTTTATGACCAGATACCTGGAAATGTTTCAGCATCATCACGCCAACAAGATGGCCGATGTGCAGGGAATCTGCTGTCGGATCTATGCCAACATAAGCGGTTGTCAGCTCTTTGGCCAGTTGCTCCTCGAGTCCGGGCATCCGGTCGTGAATCATGCCTCTCCAGGAGAGTTCTTCTACAAAGTTCATTGTTAAAATTTTTGGCAAAAATAGCGCATTATTCCGGTCGGTAAAAATTGAATTGATTGTCAGGCGAAGTTTTACGATCTTTGGATAAATCAAACGGCTGTTAATTTAAGCAATTAATGATGAAAAAAATTTTGGTTTTAAGGAAAATCCTGGTAATCCTGGTAATCCTGCAATTTGCCATCTTCGCTTCGGCTGCACGGCACCGGGTCTATTTACTTCACCCGACTGTTGGAAATATTGAAAACATGATGGAGTTACTCCAGCAAAAGGTGATCGAAATCCCGGATCTGGAGATGGTCGGCGTCCAATACCATCCGGAGAAATCATCTCGCTATTTACCGGATGCCCTTTATGTGAGTACTCCTGCCGAAAATTTTCGCTCAACAAACAACTTGTGAAAGAGAAGAACATGGATTTTCACCTCAAATTCTGGAAGGACTTTTCTACGAAAGTCGCCGCTATTAAATAGGGCCTTCATGATAATTCAGGAGACTACTTTCTTCTGAATATCATCCTTTTCTTCCTTCAGAAATGGCAAAACATTAGGGAGTAACTTCTCGATAGGTTTGTAATATTTTGATTCGCTCTTAGGTTGTTTTGGAATGATCGTCACGTCGTATGTTTCAATCCTGGCGATCACATACATCAGGAAGCTGACGATGAAGGCGGTCTTGATTACTCCGAAGATGGCGCCTCCGACACGACTCAGCAAACCCATAGCGATGGCCCGGACAAATTTTTCCAGCGCATTGGCAATGAGGTGCACGGTGATCACTACACTGATGAATATCAGGATGGAAGCGACGGCTTTTATGGTCTCAGGCCTCCAGGAAACAACACCGGACAGCCACGTGCGCAAGTAGACCGAGAATAATAGTGCGCACAGGACGCCCAGAACCAAGGCTGCCACTGAAGCAAACTCGACGAAAAAGCCTCTGATAAATCCGTGAATTGCGCCAGCGATGAGGATTATGACCAAAACTAGGTCGACTATATTCATAAGTTTTCGCGATTAATTATGTTCGGAATAAAGTTAAAAAATTAAATGTTTCCACCTTCGTTTTGACCGAAAATTCGTAGTTTTAACCACCGTAATAAAACTACGTTAACTATTAACCGGACTTCATGGCTATTGTCAATTCCATCATTAACTGGATCAATTACAAAAGGATATATCAGATTGAGCTGTACCGCGAACATGCTCGCGAGATTCAGACGGAGCTTCTTTTTGACCTTTTGGGCTCGGCAAGAAACTGCGAATGGGGAAGGAAATATGATTACGAATCGATGACCTCGCTCAGGGACTTCCAGTCGAGGGTTCCGATATCCACTTATGAAACGATTGAGCCATTTATCAGTCAGATGATTGAGGGTAAAAAGAATATCCTCTGGCCCGGCGAAATCAGATGGTTTGCCAAATCGTCCGGAACAACCAACGCTAAGAGTAAGTTCATTCCGGTATCAAAAGAGTCGCTGGATGAGTGCCATTTTCAGGGGGGTAAAGATGTGCTGGCGATGTATTACAAGAATTTCCCGGAGACAAAGCTATTATCCGGCAAGAGTCTGACGCTGGGTGGGAGTCACCGGGTGAATAGCATGAACAACAACTCCTTTTATGGTGATCTTTCAGCAATTATGATTGAAAACCTGCCTTTCTGGACTGATTTTCACAGAACACCCCCTACCGAGATTGCCCTGATTGAACAATTTGAGAAAAAAATTGAGGAGATTGCAAAAACATCTATCCATGAAAATGTTACCTCCTTCGCCGGAGTACCTTCCTGGAATCTGGTCCTGATGAAATTCATCCTCGAATACACCGGAAAAACCAATTTGCTGGATATCTGGCCAAATCTTGAACTTTTTATCCACGGAGGTATTGCATTTGAGCCCTACAGAGAACAGTTCAGAAAAATAATTCCTTCCGACACGATGCAATACATGGAAACCTATAATGCATCGGAAGGTTTCTTTGCCATTCAGGACGATCCTGCTTCTCCGGATATGTTGCTGATGCTGGATTATGGGATTTTTTACGAATTTATTCCAATGGATGAAATTGATTCGGAAAATCCCTCCGTCCTGCCTGTTTGGAAGGTAGAGACCGGTGTAAATTATGCCATAGTTATTTCGACCAATGGTGGTTTGTGGAGGTATATGATTGGTGATACCGTGATGTTTACTACTAAAAATCCATATAAGCTCAGGATAACTGGTCGTACGAAACAATTCATCAACGCTTTTGGGGAGGAATTGATTGTTGACAACGCGGAGAGAGCTTTGCTGGCAGCCACGACGGGTACAGGGGCTATCATCAGCGAATACAGTGCCGGCCCAATATTTATGAGTGACCTGGATAAGAAGGGATCCCATGAATGGCTGATAGAATTCGAAAAAGAACCCGATAATCTGGACTATTTTACTGAATTGCTTGACCTGAAGCTGCAATCCCTTAACTCCGATTATGAGGCAAAACGCTTCAAAAACTCTACCCTCGAAAAGCCAAAAGTTGTGTCTATGAATAAGGGCACTTTCATGCATTGGATGCGGGAGAAGGGGAAAGTTGGTGGACAGAACAAGGTACCTCGGCTCTCCAATGACAGAGCCTACCTGGATGAGCTTTTGATGATACATCAGAGAATAAATTAATACAAAATATGAAAAAGGAACCCACCCACATGCACATCGCAATTGCCGGAAATATTGGAGCCGGTAAAACAACTCTGACCCGTCTGCTGGCCAAGCACTACGTCTGGGAGGCGCATTATGAGGATGCCGACAATAATCCCTATCTGGATGATTTTTATCACGATATGCTTCGATGGTCCTTTAATCTGCAGGTCTATTTCCTGAATTCAAGGTTCAGTCAGGTATTGGATTTCAGAGACAGCGGCAAGACTGTTATTCAGGACAGGACTATCTACGAGGATGCCGAGATTTTCGCCCCTAACCTACATGAGATGGGACTGATGAGTACCCGGGATTTCTCCAATTATAAACAACTGTTCGCGTTAATGAGTAAATTAATCAAAGCCCCGACGCTGATGATCTACCTTCGGGCAACGGTGCCTACATTGGTCAACAATATACAAAAGCGTGGCCGTGACTATGAAAACAGCATCAGACTGGATTATTTAGGTCAGCTGAACCAGCGATATGAAGCATGGGCATCACATTATACTTTAGGTAAGATGTTGATTGTTAATGTCGACAGTCTAAATTTTGAGGAAAATCAGGAAGATTTAAGCAAGATCATAGACAGGATCAATGCACAATTCCATGGACTATTTTAATTATGGTGAAGATCATTTAACGACCGGACTGGCTCTACGGATTGCATCAGGAGAGGTGACGGGGAGAATTGGTAAATCAGCTGCGATCATGATTGAGAACAGCCGCAGAAGAGTAGAGGAGATCGTTGCCGATCACAAGCATGTTTATGGTATCAATACGGGGTTCGGTCCGCTTTGTACCACCATTATTTCCGAAAGTGATTCCAAAAGACTGCAATACAACATCTTAAAGAGTCATAGCGTTGGCGTTGGTGATCCCATTTCGTCTGATATTGCCAAGCTCATGATGATTCTGAAAGTTCATTCCTTATCGATGGGCTATTCGGGAATTGCAATGAGTACCCTGGAACGCATTCTGTGGCACATCAATATGAATATCATCCCTGTTGTTCCATCTCAGGGTTCGGTTGGCGCTTCCGGCGACCTTGCTCCGCTGGCGCATCTTTTTTTGCCGCTGATCGGTTTCGGAGAAGTCTATTTTGAAGGCACAAGGATGGAGACCGGAAAAGTCCTTCAGCAGTTCGGTCTGTCTCCCGTTGATTTGGGTGCCAAGGAAGGGTTAGCGTTAATCAATGGTACACAGTTTATCGCTGCACATGCTGTAAAAATTGTGGAGCGCTTTCAGAATTGTCTGGACAATGCCGACCTGGTAGCAGCCATGAACCTGGAAGCGATGTTGGGGTCTGTTAGTGCTTTTACCGAAGAACTTCATCTGTTGCGCGCCTACAAAGGCACGATCTATGTGGCTGAACGAATGCGCACACTGCTTGCCGACTCCGAGATCGTTCAGTCGCACCGAAATTGCACCCGCGTGCAGGATCCGTATTCGCTCCGATGCATCCCTCAGGTGCACGGTGCCTCCCGCAACGCTTTCCTGCACCTGAAGGAATTGCTTCATATTGAGCTCAATTCCGTGACCGACAATCCGATCCTGCTAAGGGACGGAAGCTCCGTCTCAGGAGGAAATTTCCACGGGCAGCCGTTGGCTATGGCGCTCGATTATGCCTCTGTGGCTGTTTCTGAGCTGGGTAACATTGCGGATCGCAGGATCTATCTCTCGCTCAAGGATGTCATTCCTGGATTACCCAAACTGCTTATGAAGGAGGCCGGTCTCAACTCCGGGTTTATGATTCCGCAATACACTACTGCAGCGTTAGTTAGCGAAAATAAGTCTCTATGTTTTCCCGCTTCCGCGGATAGCATCCCTACCTCATTGGGGCAGGAAGACCACGTTAGCATGGGATCTATCAGTGCCCGCAAATGTCTGATGATCATCGACAACCTCGAGAAAATTCAGGGGATTGAACTGTTCACCGCTGCCCAGGGTTTTGACTTCAGGAAACCATTGAAATCGAGTGTGATTCTGGATGCTTGTCATGCGTTGGTGCGCGAAAGTATTCCGTTCGCAGAGTCGGATCACGTCATGTCGGAGGAGATGAACAAGGCCATCCTGATGGTAAAAAACAAGACGTTGGTGAAATATTCCGGTGAAGTAGCTTCCGGGTACGGGATCAATCTAAAAAATGAAAACGATGAATTTTTCGGAATTTATTGAAAAATATGCGGCTCATCCCAATTACCGTGCACCTCGTGGAAATCAGCTGAACGCCTTGTCGTGGCAGACGGAGGCCCCGCTGAGGATGCTGCTGAACAACCTCGACCGTGAAGTGGCCGAAAATCCAGAAGAGTTGGTCGTTTACGGAGGTACCGGTCAGGCAGCCCGAAACGTCGGGGCGCTGCAGGATATCATCCGGGCGCTGCTCACGCTGGATGAAAATCACTCGTTGCTGGTACAGTCGGGCAAGGCCGTTGGGATTGTCAGGACTCATCCCAGCGCCCCGAGGGTCTTGATTGCCAACAGTAACCTGGTGCCTGCGTGGGCCACGTGGGATCATTTCGAGCGATTGAAACAGGACGGACTGATGATGTACGGTCAGATGACGGCTGGCAGCTGGATTTATATTGGGAGCCAGGGGATTCTGCAGGGCACTTATGAGACTTTTGTGGCTTGCGGGAAGAAATATTTCAACAATGATCTGAAACATAAGCTACTGGTATCCGGTGGTTTAGGCGGGATGGGGGGAGCCCAGCCGCTTGCAGCCACGATGGCCGGAGCTACTTTTCTCGGAGCCGATGTAGATGCCTCCAGAATCAGAAAGAGACTCGATACCGGATATATCGATCATATTGCCTATTCCTACCGGGAAGCCATTGATTTAATTTTACATGCCAAAGCTAAAGGATCGGCCATCTCGGTAGGATTGGTCGCGGACATTGGTGACACTTTGCAGCATCTGCTGAATGACGGAATCATCCCGGATATCCTAACTGATCAGACCTCAGCCCATGATCCGCTTCATGGTTATGTGCCAAACGGCTTCACTTTGGAGGAGGCCCTTTCGCTTCGCAAATCTGATCCTTCGAGATATAAAACATTGGCTTTGAAGAGCATGGCCCGTCACGTCGGACTGATGCTGCAGTTGCAAAAAATGGGCAGTGTTACCTTCGATTATGGCAACAACTTGCGGGAGATGGCAAAACAGGGTGGTGAGCCGGATGCCTATAACTACGACGGATTCACCCCCAAATTTATCCGGCCGCTTTTCTGCGAGGGGAAGGGACCATTCCGGTGGGCGGCTTTGTCGGGGAATCCGGAAGATATTTATACGACAGACCAGGCATTGATTGAGGCTTTCCCGGAGAATATACCCATGATTAATTGGTTGAAGAAAGCCAGGGAAAGAGTTTCATTTCAGGGCTTGCCGGCCAGGATTTGCTGGCTGGGGATGGGTGAAAGGGAGAAGGCCGGACTGCTTTTTAATGAACTTGTCCGGTCGGGTCGCGTGAGTGCACCATTGGTGATCGGCCGTGATCACCTCGATTGCGGGTCGGTGGCGTCTCCTAATCGCGAAACGGAAAAGATGAAAGACGGCAGTGATGCGGTCTCCGACTGGCCGCTTCTGAACCTGATGTCCAATACAGCAGGTGGGGCTACCTGGGTATCCTTTCATCATGGCGGAGGTGTCGGAATCGGTTATTCCCAGCATGCAGGGATGGTCGTTCTGGCAGACGGAACCGACCGCGCGGCTTCGTGTATCCGGCGAGTACTCTACAATGACCCGGCGATGGGTATCTTTAGGCACCACGATGCCGGTTACGAAGAAGCAACTGCGACATTGCATCAGTTTGGCATGGAATTTCGGTAGAATTGAATATCCAACACCTTTTAAACAATAAGAAATATGAAATCAGAAGAAATAAAAGAACTTTTTTCCTTATTTGAAGCAGCAGCTTCTGAATTAGAAGGTGTTGAATGTTGGAGTGCTCGCGAATTACAAGATTTATTAGGATACAGCAAATGGGAAAACTTTGAAAAAGTAATACAAAAAGCAAAAGATGCATGTACTAATGCAGGCGAAGAAGTTGCCTATCATTTTCCTGATGTCAGGAAGTTGATAACTAAAGGTAAAGGTGCTAAAGATGAGATAGATGACATTCTCTTAACCCGATATGCTTGCTATTTAGTTGCTCAAAATGGGGATAGTCGTAAAGAAAAAATTGCGTTTGCTCAAAACTACTTTGCAGTGCAAACCCGTAGAGCTGAGCTGGTTGAACAACGTATTTTAGAATTTGAAAGGGTAAAAGCCCGTGAAAAATTAAGCCAAACGGAGAAACAACTTTCGGGCATTTTGTTCGAAAGGGGTGTTGATAGCCAAGGCTTTGCTATTATCAGAAGTAAAGGCGACCAAGCACTTTTCAGGTTAAATACAAAAATGCTTAAACGAAAAATGGGCGTGCCGGATAGTCGACCTGTTGCCGATTTCTTGCCTACGATAAGCATTAAAGCCAAAGATTTGGCCGCTGAAATGACAGGGCTAAATGTATCATAATGTAACATTGTTAATATTAATCAACTGAGATGAACAACCAACAATTTCCAATTTTTATTACCGGACCATTCAGGCAATTGCTAACGATGGATAAACTGCCATTAAAGGGCAGTTTGAAGGATGCTCAGTTGGAAGTAGTTGAGGAAGCCGGTATTGTACATCAAGACGGGATCATTCTCGAGATTGGGAGGTTCAAAGATTTATGTGCCAAATACAGCTCATCCAATTTCGCAATTCAATTGATTGAATCTGATGTTGTTGCGCTTCCTGGATTCGTTGATCCGCACACCCATCTTTGCTGGGCCGGAAGCAGGGCAAATGATTATTCCCTTCGGTTGCAGGGAGTAAGTTATGCGGAGATTGCTAGTCAAGGGGGCGGGATTTGGGATACCGTCACCAAGACACGAATGGCATCCGACAAGGAGTTGGGGGAACTATTGATCTCCAGAGTATCACGACAATTGAAAAATGGAATCACCACCTGTGAAG
>Ga0209430_1000353_pt1 | contig 49758 bp, 42 predicted proteins | sample BarGraIncub1133A_FD_184504 | JGI IMG/M metagenome (GOLD analysis project Ga0209430, IMG submission 184504) | Arctic peat soil microbial communities from Barrow, Alaska - Barrow Graham LP Incubations 11-33A (SPAdes) (version 2) | ecosystem: Environmental > Terrestrial > Soil > Wetlands > Peat... | reverse complement strand
AAGAAAACCGGGCTCATTGCCGGCATCGTGGTCGCGGGCTTCGGTCTGGCGCCGGTCTACATCGCGCCGCTGGCAAGCTACCTGATCGGTGTATTCGGGATACAGAAGTCGATGCTTATCCTGGCGGGCGGCTTTGCGGTGGTTGTCTGCGGCCTCTCCTTCTTTCTGGTCAACCCGCCCAAGGGTTTTGTCCCGGCCGAACCGGCCGAAAAGGATGACGGCGACAAGGCTGTCGCCAAAAAGTCCGTGTACGACGCCAACGTAGGTGAAATGCTGCGCTCTCCCAAGTTCTACATGCTCTGGACCACCTTCTTCATCGGAAGCGGCGCGGGCCTCATGGTGATCGGCAGCGTTGCAGGCCTGGCCAAGCACAGCATGGGCTCGATGGCTTTCGTCGCGGTCGCCATCATGGCGGTCGGTAACGCCTCCGGCCGCGTCGTTGCCGGCGTGCTCTCCGACAAGATCGGCCGCCGTGCCACGCTCACCATCATGCTCTCCTTCCAGGCGATCCTGATGTTTGCCGCCATCCCGGTCGTCGGTTCCGGCTCCGCGGTACTTCTCGTGCTCCTCGCCTCCTTCATCGGTTTCAACTACGGCTCCAACCTCACGCTGTTCCCGTCCTTCGCCAAGGATTACTGGGGCTTCAAGAACTACGGCCTGAACTACGGCGTCCTCTTCAGCGCCTGGGGCGTAGGCGGTTTCGTCATGGGGCGCGTCTCCGAGATGATGAACGCCCAGCCCGGCGGCCTGAACAAGTCCTTCATTCTGGCCGGCACCTGCCTTGCTTCCGGCGTCATCCTCACCTTCTTCCTGCGTGAGAAGAAGGCCGTTACCGTCGAGGCGACCATGCCTGTCGGGGAACTTGCTGTGGAGAAGGTCTCTGCGTAACCGGGTTTGCAACAGTCGCCGATAAAAGAATGGGCCATGCATTTTCTGCATGGCCCTTTTTTTAGTGATAGTGGTAATATGCCGGACGTTTCGGGAACAGTTTCTGTTGAAAGGGAGTCGCAATGGATACCACCTATGTCACCATCATGCTGATCGTTTTCCTTGTCGTGACAGGACTCGCCATCGATATCGGATACATGTATGTAAGCGAGGAGGATTTGCAGGGCGCGGCTGAGACGGCCGCGCTGTCAGGTACCCAGACGATCAAGCGGCGTATCTTGTTTCAGATGCAAAACGACCCGAAAAAGGTAGGAGATGTTGCCAACGGTACGGTGCAGGCATCTGCCAGAAGTGCCGCAGTCGAGGTGGTCTCGGGAAAACACGCCGCGGCCGCCCTGGTAGGTCTTACCAGCGACAACAGCAACGCCTTGACCGGCGAAAACGACCTGACCGTCGGCTTCTGGAATGTCAGCAGCCAAAGCTACACCCCCGGCGGGACCCCGGTCAACGCCATGCAGGTAAGGACCAGGCGCACAGCGGAGAGCAGTTCGGTCGGCATGGGGAGTCTCGGCAGTTTCCTGGCCAAGATAACCGGCACCGAATCATTCGGTTCGACCCCCGTCGCCATTGCAGCGATTCCTGCCAGGACCCGGGCAAACATCGCGATCTGTGCCGCTGCCTGCGATCCCGCCTGCACCTATCCCGAGGTCTGCGCGGTCAAAGAGAGGAGGATGCTGCGCGCTCCCTGGGATCCCCGAAAGGATCCGCCCGCCACCGACCGCTACCTCTACACCTCGCTGCAGCACCCGGTCACCATCACCAATACCATGGCCGACATGGTCTGCGGGGAAATGTCGGTCCAGGAAGTGTGCGGCAGGCCGATCTACACCTCGGGCGGCGCGAGCGACGAGGTCCTGCGCGATATCGCAGCGATGATGTATAACCCGAAGTTCGACAGTTCCAACAAGGAGCACGATAAAAACGGGAAGCTCCTGGGATGGTGGGTAATCGTTCCTGTTACCGATTGCAGCCAGATCACTGCGGGCAACGCCTTCGAGCCACACACCGTGACCAAGTACTCCCTGGTTCGGATCAGCAGGATCTGCGTAAGCGGCCCGGCGGGATGCCAGCAGACCGGCGGGCCAAAGGATGCGCCTGCCGCCGCGTGCGGCCCCGGGGAGGACGGTCTCTACCTGGACCGCATCTCCTGTGTCGGTTGCGGCAGTAAGGCGTTGAAGCTGCTGCCTGGTCTGTATCCGGTTCTGGTCAAATAGTATCCTGATTAGGTAACTATTCAGCATTACAAAATCAGGTCAACAATCAGATGTCGTAGGGTGGGCCGTGCCCACCAATCAGCGCCGGCCAGGATGCCCGCAAGGGGTATCCCTACAACACCGATTCTGTAGGGACACTCCTTGCGGGTGCCGTGGCCTTCGGCTTTAGGTGGGCATGGCCCACCCTACGGCTATTCAGCATTACAAAATCGGGTCAACAATCAGGTAGCGTAGGGTGGGCCATGCCCACCAAGCTGGCAGCATGCGGCAGGTGCGGCAGGCAGCACATGCAGCTGCAGGCAGGAAGATCTGCAATCCGCTGCTTCCCGCCAAACGGCAGAAGGCTGATTCGCAGTTGTGCGATCAGCCTTCCATGCTTCATTTCCGGATCCTGTTTGGTCAGGATATGTGGGAAGAGCGTGACAACTCTTCCTGGATGTTGCCACTATTTAATTGTCGTACGGCATTACTCAAAGCTTCATCGAAATAAAATATTAAATTGCATACATGTCATTGTTCATAGCATTGAAAAAAGATTCATTTAACAGAAGGTACCTCTCCTAATCGCAAAGACCACATTGTTCATAGCATGAAAAAATAATTCAGGTAGTCAGCCATTCAAAAACCCATCGGGGTCCTGTTCGAACAGGATGTCATCGGGAAAGACTGCGCCTCTCCCGGCTCGAAACTAACGGTATTTAGTTGTAAGGTAACGATCCTTCAGAACCTCCTTGTAGTTGGTTGGTGTTGACAGGTGATCTGCATAAAGTTGGCCAACCGCAACGAATTTCGCTAAAGCCTTGCTGGACGCTGAAGCAGGCTGCCGAGCTGTAGTAATGATTGGATTTGTAAGGCTTTTATAACGTCAAATCACCGCGTGGCTCAGTTATCCCGCGGCGCCATTGCGCGCCTCCTCCAACGAGGTCGGGTGCCACAATGAAAGGATTGGACCGCGATGCGACACTGCGAAGATGCGCCGCCTGAGCAGTTGCTCCAGGCGATCGATGAGTTCAACCGCGGCGATTGGTTCGAGTGCCACGAGACTCTGGAAGATCTCTGGGTGGGGGAAAAGGGAGCGGTGCGGGACTTTTACCAGGGGATGCTGCAGCTTGCGGTAGCTCTGCACCACTGGCGCAATGGCAACTTCAAAGGTGCCCTCATCCTGCTGAGGGGCGGAGGCGAATTGCTGTGGCGGGTGCCGCCGGTCTGCCAGGGGGTGGACGTGGCAGGGCTCAGGGCCGATGCCGGGAGGCTGCACGCTGCGCTGAGCGCAGCCGGCGAGGACCGGATGGCGGAACTCGCGGCGCACCTTATCCTTAAGGTCAATGGCAATTGACAATGGACAATTGACAATGAGAAAGACGATTGGCAGAGACTGGCGAGGGGCGATGAGATAGGCGAGGGCAATGAGATAGGCGAGGGCAATGAGACTGGCGGGGGGCAAACGTCCTTAAGGACAGTAACCCCGAAGAGGCGGGTCCGAAAACCCGCCCCCGCAGGATCACCTTTTTCGCGTAGCGGCTCCTACTTCAACAGCGTTACCTTGCCGTCGTCCAGGTCGTACTTGGCTGCAACGATTTTTATTTTTCCTTCTTTGAGCTGTTCCGCGAGCACTTTCGATTTCTTGGTGAGGCTCGCCGCTACTGCCTTGGCGTTTACCTCGGCCGCGCACTCAACCAGCTCCTCGTTTGATTTCCCTTTGTAAATCTCTTTTGCCTTTTTGACCGCAGGCTGGATCGCCTTGATGATGGCGCCGAGGTTCCCCTCCGGTTTCCCTTTGCTGCTCACCGCTGCCGTCACCGCGCCGCAGCGCTCATGCCCGAGCACCATGATGAGGGGCGAGCCGAGATGCTCGGTCGCGTACTCGATGCTCCCAAGGATGATCGGGTCTGCGACGTTCCCGGCCACGCGTACCACGAAGACCTCGCCGAGGGCCTTGTCAAAGATGAGCTCGGGCGGGACGCGGGAATCGGAGCAGGACAGGATGATGGCGTAGGGGTGCTGGGTTCTGGCCAGCTTCCCGCGCGCTGTCGCGTCGCTGGAGGCGCAGGCCCCCATTTTGCTCTCAACGTAACGCTGGTTGCCATCCATAAGTTTTTGCAGCGCTTCGTCGGCGCTTATCCCCGCGCCGCCTGCCGAGGCGAAGGCAATGCCTACGGTTGCTGCGAGAGTTGCTGCCAGTACCGCGATCCTGCTCACTACGTTGCTACTCTTCATGTACAATTCCTCCTCTGTGTATTCGGGTCGATCCCCGAAGAATGGCTCCCGCGCTGTCGTCCATCTTTCCAGGCAACAGTACAAAAGCTGGTAATCCAGTACAACCGCCCCGCAGGGCGAACAGCCATCTTACATTTTTTTTTGAATTATTCCAGCGTAATTAGATCCTGTGCACCTGAAAACAGACCGATGATGTCGGTTCTGACAGTAGGGGCGGGCCTCGGTCCGCCCGGGAACCTGTTGGAAAAAAGGGCTGAGCAAGCCCCGCCCTTACAAGTGGAGGATGGTATGATTGAGTCATGCTGCGGGGTCGAGGCGGCCGGGAAGGACAACTCGGGGAATTGGTTCGGCCTGCTCCAAAGAGTGTCCTGAAACGGCGAATAAGCAGCATCGTGACAGGATGCTGAGCGCGAAGGGGTGGGGATGAGCAATCTTATGCTGCTGGTGATCATGTTCTGTGCCGGGATTACTGTCGCGGCGCAGCCGTCGGTGAATGCGCGTCTGGCGCAAAAGGTGGGGATAATCGAAAGTGCCTGCATCTCATTCGCGGTCGGCACCCTGGTCTTACTTGCGCTTCTCCTGGTCAGCGGCAAGGCGAATCTGAGAGGGGTAGGCGAAACCGCCTGGTGGGAATGGACCGGCGGGGTGATGGGTGCCTTTTTCGTGTCGATGACCATCTTCATCGTGCCGCGCATCGGTACTGCCGCCGCCATGTCCGCCATCATCGCGGCGCAGCTTACCACCGGCATCCTTTTGGATCATTTCGGCGCCTTCGGCTTCAGGCAGGTCCCCTTGGACCTGAAGCGCTGCATCGGCTGTCTGCTCCTACTGGCAGGCGTGGCGTTGGTCGGCAAACGCTGAAATGGAGCTGAGTTGCTGGCAGGATCACTTGAGGCATCGGTCGCCCCATGCGCTGGCGCCGTGACCAGGAAAACGGAAGCAGGTTCCTTTCCGATGGTTCCATGGCTTGTTGACAACCCGTACCAGTTCGGGCACATTAGGCGCATGGAACACCCCCTGCTGATATTTGCCGGCCTTCTTGCCGGAGTCGATCCGCTGAATTTATCCCTCAGCCTCCCCATAAAATTTCTCATCATCAATGGAGTATATCCGCATGTTCTGGCTAAAATTTCTCGAAGTAATCGCCATCCTTACCATAGGCATCTTTCTCATCACGTTCCTGGAAGATACCTTTGTCAGTGCTCCCCGCAGGCGTGCGCTTAAGCGCAAGGCGCTTGAGAAACTGGGGAAGGGCGGGGAGGCATGACGGGCAGGGGGGGCAGCATCGGGCGTAGAGACGCATCCTCTGGAAGACATCGGAGGTAGAGACGCATTGCATGCGTCTCAGCGCTGTTGCAATCTTCTAGTAGAATGACGACTTTGCAGGAAGTCAAAGAGACGCATGCAATGCGTCTCTACCCGGGGGGAGGGGCCAACCCAAGGCAGCGCGTGGCGTTACTGGGGCACATTGCGGGAAAGCGTACGACTCAACGACTCAACGACTTAACGACTCAACGACTCAACGACTTAACGCCTCAACGCTTTTAAGCGCCGCGCCCAAAGAAGACGCCGGCCGCCATGGCGCAAAGCACGACGAGGCAAAAGAAGGCGAAATGCCAGTCTTTTTCCCAGACGAAGATGACTCCCGCAACCAGCACGCGCATGACCGGCGTGCAAAGAAGCACCAGCAGCCCCGCAGTGATCAGCTTGGGCGCGAAATCGGTCTGCCCGAGGACCATGGCGAGGATGCCGACGCTAAGCAGGGCCGCGGCGAGCAGCGAGCCGATACGCAAAAGCCGCGCAAGCACCATCTCTATCGCCATCACCTCTGCAGTTTTCTCCTCAGGTCCTTTTTCCTCAGATCCTTGCGTCACCACCACTTCACCCCCCGATAGATCATCTCAACGGCTGTATAGGCAATGAGCGGTATGAAGCAGAGACGGATGCGGTTCGCCTTCATCCGAACCATGAGCCTCGCACCGACGACGGCCCCCAACAGCACGCCGAGCACAACGGGGCCGGCCACCAGCGGTTTCACGTCGCCGCGGGCAAAATAGACCACAGCCGCCGAGGCCGCCGTCACGCCGATCATGAAGTTGGAGGTCGCGGTCGAGGCCTTGAACGGCATGCGCATCACCTGGTCCATGGCCGGCACCTTGAATATTCCGGCGCCTATGCCGAGCAGGCCTGCGGCGGCCCCCGAGAAGTACATGAGGATCAGACCGTGGATGGTTCTCGTCACCTGGTAGTCCACTCGGTGCCCGAGCGCCTTGTCGTAGTAGGAACCGGTCAGCCTCAGCTTCTGGGAGAGGGCATCGGGGACAACGCCGGTAGGCAGTTCCGCGTTGCGTGTCCTGAACATGTTGTAGGTAGAGTAGGAAAGGAGCAGCCCGAACAGGATGTACAGCAAGCGCTGGTTGATGAAACCGGCGATCAGGGCTCCGGAGAGCGCGCCGGTCGCGGTCCCCATCTCAAGCCAGATCGCCACGCGGGTGTTGGTCAGCCTGTCCCTCAGATAGGCAACCGCAGCTCCCGTCGAGGTGGCGATAATGGAAACAGTCGAGGCGGCCACCGCGGTCCGCATCGACATGCCGAAGCAAAGCGTCAGTGCTGGGACGATGATGATCCCGCCGCCCAGACCCAGCATGGAGCCGACCACTCCGGCGCCGATTCCGATCATAAAGATCTCGATAAAGGTTAGAACCACCTTGCTACCTCCGTCCTCTAGCACTCATCTTGACCGAGCCGGCCATGATGCATGACAACTTACAGCGTCTGCGTCTTTGTGACAAATGTTTTTCCAGATCCCCTCGCCCTCCGGGAGAGTTCAGGGTGAGGGATGCGCCACGAAGTAAAGCGGCAAAGTAAAATGACCACCTCGGCAAAATCCCCGCCTCCTCTGACTCAACTCCCACAGGGCTGGGGCTGCACAAACAATAGGCTCTGCTGCTTGGTTTTTTATCGGTCCAGCCGGTCCATCACGCAGAGCTCCATTGGAATAGTTCCATTTTACAGGTACTTTTGCAGATCTCATCGTCTGGCATATCTCCTGCTATGTGAGACATAGTTACCCAGGCACAGCGTAGTGCACGGTAACATTCATGACAGGCAAGGGCGCCTCTCCACCAACGGGTGAGAGGCGCCCTTTTTTATTCCAGATACTTGAAAGGGGGGGGAGGGCTGGCCGGGAAAGACTGACAGTGAAGTGATCGGGATTAAATAAACCATCAAATTACAAAGGAGTAAACAATGAAAGGAATTTCCAAAGTTCTCATCCTGGCAATGACGCTCACTATCGCAGCAGCCGGTGTCGCAATGGCGACCCCTTCCACACAGATCTGGATCCCCTCGACGGACGTGCAAGCCTACAAGTCCCTGCACCTTGGCCTCGACAACTACACCCGTACTTCAAGCGGAGGCTCCTCCACCAGGCCCAACGTCTACGACCTCGGTCTTACGGCCGGCGTGCTCCCTTTCGAGAAGGTCCAGGCTGAGGTCGGCATCGACTACATCACCTACGGTAACGCTTACGACAGCCACCCGATCTACTTCAACGCGAAGCTCGCTACCCCCGAGGAATCGCTGTTCACCTATTCCCCCTCCCTCGCTCTGGGAGGCTACGGCATCGGCACCAACTGGGATGAGAGCAGCGCCGCCAGAACCGACCAGAACATAGTATACGGCCTGGTTGCCAAGACCCTCCCGGTCGTCGGCAGGCTCTCCGCCGGCTACTACGTCGGCAACGACAAGGTGCTCCTCGACAAGAATGGCAACAGGGAAAACGACGGCGTGCTCCTCTCCTGGGACCGGACCATGACCGAGATCTCGGACAAGCTCTGGCTCGCCGTCGACTACCAGGGCGGCAAGAACGCCTTGGGTGCCCTCAGCTTCGGCGCCTCATGGGCCTTCGCCAAGAACGTCTCCGTCATCGTCGGCTATGACATCTACAACGACAAGGCCTTGGCCGGCCAGAACACATTCACCACCCAGGTCGACATCAACTTCCCATAGGCTCCCTGCCCCGACCCGCCCGTTGGCGTCGGCCCGCCGGGCAGGCGACCTCTGAAGCTGGTGTCCGGGTGGTAGCACAGGAAGTGGTAGCACAGGAAGAACCGCGGCCGTACCCTTGATCCCCGAGGGTACGGCCTTTCTGACTGCTATTGTCTGAGCGGCCCCCTCTGAACATCCTCCCTTCGCCGGACCTCCCAACACCCGCCAAAAAAGCATATCTCACTCATTAGACATGTGCTACTATGACTGCCCGGTGGTCTCCTGATCATTTCCGGAGAGTGGCCGGTCCGGTTGCCGCGACCGCTCCGATCCAGACCCAGACCACCCATCGCCGCTGACACCGACAGAAGGATCTGCTGCATGACCCGACTCTTCTCCATGTCCATCAGAGCGCAACTCTTCCTGATGGCCCTCATCGTCGCCGTTCCCGCTACCGGCATCATCGTCTATGCCGGGATTCAGTCCCGGCAGGGCGCCATCGAAGGGGCATTCCGCGACTCTCAGCGGCTGGGCGACGGCATCGCGGACGAGCAGCGCAACATGCAAGCCGGCGCCGAACAGCTGCTCGGTGCCCTGGCCAAACTGCCGGAGGTAAAGGATCACGACGCCGCCGCGATGCGGGCCATCCTGAGCGGCATTCTCGTGCAAAATCCCCGCTATGCGAACATCTTCGTTGCTGACCGCGCCGGTATGGTCTGGGCCTCGGGCTCCGACCGGGAATCTTTCACCATAGCCGACAGGCGCTACTTTAAGAACGCCATCGCCTCCGGGAAGTTCTCCTCGGGAGAATATGCCGTCGGCCGGGGTAGCTCCAAGCGGTCCTTTCATTTCGGCTATCCCATCAAGGATGACGACGGCGTGATAACAGGTGTCTTGGGCCTCGGTTTCGATCTGGACTACTTCAAGCACATTCTGAAGCAGGCACGGCTGCCGCAGGGGAGCAGCTACCTGCTGGTCGACCATGACGGGGTGATACTCGGCAGGGGACTCGATACTGGGCCGTATCTCGGCACAAAAGACAATCCGGAGCTGTTCGGCCTCATGCAGGGCGACGTCGGCAGGGGAGAGGTGTTGGGGCAGGGGGTGGACGGCCGCAGGCGGGTCATCACCTATCGAAAACTTCGCCTGGACCACGAGTCTCAGCCCTACCTGTACATCCGGTCGGGGATGCCGTACCAGGCCGTCGTGGCGCAGGCCAACGGTGTGCTGCTGCGCAACCTGACCCTCTTTGCAGCCTGCCTGTCCCTCGCCTTTTTCCTCGCCTGGCTGATCGGCAAGCGCTCCATCATAGACCGCATCCGCGTGCTGCAGTCGGCCTCCCGGCGTCTGGCGGCGGGCGACCTGGATGTCTGCACCTCCGATCTGGTCACGGGAGGGGAGCTTGGCGACTTGGGCCAGGCCTTCGACCACATGGCAAGGGAGATCGCCGCCAGAGCTCGCGGGCAGCTGACGACGGAGTTGGAGCTCAGAAAAAGCGAATACCACTACCACTCGATCTTCGAAAACTCGCTGTTCGGCATTGCCGTGATCGGTAAGGACTACAGGTTCACCCAGGTGAACAACGCCTTCTGCCGCCTGCTCGGCTACAGCGAGGAGGAACTGGTCGGCAAGCGGAGCCTGGCAGACCTCACTCATCCGGATGACGTCACTGTCAGCATCGACATGGCGCGCAAGATCTTCACCCTGGAATTGGGCCACTACGTCTTAGAGAAGCGCTACCGCACCAGGAGCGGCAATTCCCTTGAGGTCGTGGTCTTCGTCCAGGGGATCCACGACGAGAACGGGGTTTGCTCCGGGACAACGGCATCGGTTCTGGATGTGACCGAGCGCAACACGGCCGTCCAGGTGCTGAAGGAGAGCGAGGAGAACCTGCGTACCCTGATGGAGATGATGCCGGTAGGCGTGGGATTTCACGACAACGAGGGCAGGATCGATTACGTGAACCGTCGTTTCGTGGAATGGTTCGGTTACTCTAAGGAGGATATCCCCACCATCGAGGCGTGGTATCTCAAGGCCTACCCCGATCCTGACTCTCGGGAGGCCCACCTTGCCACCCTGAAAGCCGCGACCGCCGAAGCCAGGCAGAACGGGGCGCAGGTGCCGCCGATAGATGCCAAGATCACCTGCAAGAACGGCAGCGTCCGGCATGTCATCATCAGCCACCAGTTTTCCCGGATGCGCTCGCTGGCCATCTTCACCGACATCACCGAGCGCGAGCAGCAGCAAAACGAGCTCCTCAAGGCGCAGAAGCTGGACTCCCTGGGTGTGCTGGCGGGCGGGATCGCTCACGACTTCAACAACATACTGACAGGCATCATGGGGAACATCTCCATCGCACAGATTTTCCTTGAGCCGCCGCACCAGTCGTGCAAGCCGCTGGAACAGGCGGAAAAGGCGTCCAGGCGGGCCGCGGAACTTGCCTACCAGCTGATGACCTTTGCCAAGGGGGGCAAGCCGATCAAGAAAGCGGTCTCCCTGCCGCATCTGGTGCACGAGGCCGTTTCTCTGGTGCTTCGGGGGGCCAATGTGAAGGCGCAGGTCAGCATCCCCGATGACATCCATGCCATAGCGGCCGACGAGGGGCAGATCAGCCAGACCTTCAACAACATCATCATCAATGCGGTGCAGGCCATGCCGCAGGGCGGGATACTGGGCGTCACGGCGGAGAATGTCGTGCTCGGCGCGAGAAACACGCTGGCGCAAACGCCGGGGCAGTATGTGAAGGTCTCCTTTCAGGACCATGGGTGCGGCATCCCCGAGGCGGCGCTGAAAAAGGTCTTCGATCCCTATTTCACCACCAAGGCGGAAGGGACCGGGCTTGGCCTCGCCTCGGTGCACTCGATCGTCAAAAAGCACGGCGGTCATGTCGAGGTGGCCTCCAGCGTCGGCCTGGGGACGACCTTCGATTTCTACCTTCCCTCGACCGGCGCAGTCTGGGTGGGGGAGCCGGTCGGCCTGGATAGTCGTAGCTCAGGTGTGCAGAAGGGCGGCGTCATCCTTGTTATGGACGACGAAGAGATGATCCGCACCCTGATTACGCAGATGCTTGGGCATCTCGGTTATGAGACGCGAACCAGCGTCAACGGGGAAGAGGCGATTGAGCTTTACCGGGCCGCGCAGCTTGCGGGGGCGCCGTTTGCGGCGGTCATCCTCGATCTGACCATCCCCGGGGGCATGGGAGGGCAGGAGGCCGCGCAGCGCATCCTCGCCTTCGACCCGTCGGCCCGAATCGTCGTATCGAGCGGCTATTCCAACGATCCGGTCATGGCCGATTATCGGGCTCACGGCCTGAGCGGAGCCGTGCTGAAGCCCTACCGTGTCGCCGAACTCGAGCAGGGGCTCTCTTTCTTGCGCAAGTAGCCATTGCCGCAGCGAGTCCCGGGGCGGGCAACTTTTCCCCAGGCCTTTTCCGGGAGCCATCTTTTGTCCGGCTAATTTTCAGCTCTATTGCACTCTGCCCTTCCCAGGGGCCGGGAGGGGGCTGCCTCGGTTTGGAAACTTTCGAAAATTTACAATTAAAGGATTGACTCGGTCGCAGGAGCTATGGTACAAGTTGTAACTCGATGTCGCGGGGTGGAGCAGTCTGGTAGCTCGTCGGGCTCATAACCCGAAGGTCACAGGTTCAAATCCTGTCCCCGCAACCAAACAAATTTAGGGACTTGCAGATTTCTGCAGGTCCCTTTTCTTGTTCGGGTTGTACACCATTTTGTACACCACAGGATTCGGGGCCTCGCCAACGGAGGCTTCAAAAATGGCTGGACTCATCAAACGCGGCAAGACGTACTACTCGGTTTACTACATCGGCGAAAAGCAAAAGAGGCGTTCGCTCAAGACGGATTCGCTCCAGGTCGCCAAGGACGCAATCCGTGATCTGGAATCCTCCATCTACCACGGCAACGGAGACAACCACCTTCCCACCAAAACACCCATCGCAACCGTCGTCGCCGACTACATCGAAAACATGAAGACGCGCAAGACCGCAGCCAGTGTCAAGCGCGACATCTCCAACCTGCGGGAGTCCTTCGGCCCCGTCTGTCCCGCTCTTGTCTTGAAAAACACCAAATGCAGCAATCTGAGGAAGAAAGGATCTTCCAGGAACGCCCCTGGCTACCTGGAGGCAGCCTGCTTTGAAGCGGTGACCACCGCCGACGTCTCGACGTTCATCGCGGCGCAGGTCAGGTGCAAGGGTCTCAAGCCCAAAACCGCCAACAGGTATCGCGAGGTTTTGACCAGACTCTTCAACTGGGCCATGAAGCAGAACGGCATCAGGATAGCCGGCGGCAAGAACCCTGCCGCCGAGGTCGAGTGCTATAAGGAGGGTGCGTGGGAAATTTCCTATCTTGAGTTGGAAGAGGTCGACACGCAGCTTGAGGCCCTGGTGAAGGAGCCAGCCTTGCAGCCCATGGTTGCCGTCTATATCTATGCCGGTCTCAGGAGGGAGGAGCTTTGCTGGGTTCAGGTAAAAGATGTGGATTTTTCGGGCGGAGGCAACGGCGTTATCAGGGTCAGGGCGAAGACGGTCGATGGCCAATTCTGGGAGCCCAAAACGAAAACCAATCGGGTGGTGCCGATCAGTAACGCGCTGAAGGCCTACCTCGACCGCTACTCGCCGCCCAAGGGCAAGAATTCCTGGTATTTCCCCAGTCCCGAAGGGTGCCGCTGGGACCCCGACAACTTGTCAACTGCCCTTAGTACGGCCAACAAAAGGGCCAAACTGAGCTGGACCTGCCTAGATTTCAGGCACACGTTCGGCACTCAATTGGCGAGCAAAGGGGTCAGTCTTCTCAAGATCTCGACTTTAATGGGGAATTCTCCCGAAATTTGCCGGCGGCATTATGCCGCGCTGATACCTGACAGTCTGGTCGACTCGGTAGAATTCGGCGTCCCCGCGTCGACACCGACTGCTCCGGTGCAGGCAGCGCCTGCGCCGCCTGCCGAACCGTTGGTGGATTTTCAGGAGAGGCCGCGCCTGCGGCTGGTAGTCAACAACCTGTAACAACAAAAAATGAAAGGCCCCGGGGACTTGCAGTCGTCGGGGCCTTTCTGCGGGGTGTTTTCAATTTTATTGACTGTGCACTAACGCATCGCGACAGTTCGCGACGCTTCATAGTCCGTCACCTCCTTTTGGAGGTAACGGACTATGCCGTTTTTACCGACTCCGAGGTAAAGCCGCGTCAGCTTGGCGCGCCTGGCTATCCGGTCTACGGACGACCGGGAACAGCACCATCTCTGGCTTAATTCTTGGGGGGAGATATAGGGGCGATCTTCTGCTGGTTTGCTCATACCTTCGCTCACCTCAGAGCCGTGAGGCTCGAAATGCTAACGTTGGTTACCCACGGGAGTGGGATAGCAAACCAATCAGTGACTTTGTGAAATTTCAGGAGACAGGTAAAGGTGCAAAAGATTGAATCTGGACGTGACAATACAGATTAAACCTTTTGAAGTCAACAACTATTTATCAAAATAATTGATAATTTATCAATAATGCTGTATTTGGTGCATTAGTTTATTGTATTTGGTTAAAATATAATACCGTAACTGCATATGCATATCAATGTAAATTGTGTTGATAAACAACGATGCAAGACTATGTTAAAATGCAATACCGTAACAGTAGATATTTTCAATCTTAAACATGAGGATAGACCGGTTTACCAAGAGCACAATATTCGATAGCATACTTTGGCTGTGATGGCAACAAAATCAACCAATAAAAAAGATTGACATTCTTGTTGGTAACGTTTAGATTGATCTCAATTCAAGTTATTTCTCTTTCACCTCCGACCTAAACTCGGGAACTGAGAAACAAGGCGCCCGCACACCAGACAAGCAGGGCCCTATTCGCGGATTTTGTCTACCCGCCAAAGGTGCTCCAAGTACGGCTTTTGCCCTACGCATTCAGGCGCATCCTACCGACCGCGCTCACGCCTTCTTTTGTGGTGAGTTCTGACATGACCTCGGAATGATGTTTCATGGGCAGTCCCAACCACTCATTCGCAGATTTCGCGGCCACCGGTATCCGAAGCATGCTATTGCCTCTCTGTGGCATAGTGTGCATCTCGTTGAAATGCGCTCATCTCGCGTTTCAAGACCGATCACACTCGCAACCTTTACCTGTTGTGAGTTGCCTGGCAGATTACGGAGTGAAGTTTCCAGGGGTTTTCCACCCACCCTCTCCTCACAGGCTTCGTGACCGGTACTCAAAGTGCCCCATGCCTCTCTGCGGCATGATCTCTCGCCCCATGGCGAAGATATTGGCGCACGACCGTCTGGGCTGCGTTTTCGCATCCACGGAGCCAAATTCGGCCCCGGCAAAGTTAGGGACAAAAATGTCCGAAAATTGAGGTCGAGACCTATCCTGGCACAGTATCCGCGATGGGTTTTTTCGTATTTGACTCGATCATCACCAATGCCCGAAGCGTGTAGCTCTTGCAGTCTGTAGAGTGGTCAAATGCGACCGTCGCCTTCACTCATAAAAACCTGTTTCGGCCGCGCCGAAATGGGTTTTTTAATGTCCGCAGCGCGGGCATGCCCTTGTGCGTCTCTTGCGTCCGGGTAGCGGACAACTAGCAAGAGACGCACCCCCTAACTCCGCGATATAATTCGCGCACATATACAGTTTAGCAAGCGATGACCTGGAGACGGGATTTGCTAAACACCCCACCGCACCCAGACCTGAATCCCCAATCCCATCAATTCGCCCCACCGCAACCGGGAAGCCACGGCTTCCGGAACGTCACGCGATCATTGTCGTTCATAACGACAAGCACTGTCCCTCGGGAAATTGCAGCCGGTCGAAGTCTGCACGACATTCGGTACTTCGGTCCGACGTGTCAGCAAACGTCCATAACTTTGTGGATGTGACGCCTACACTCAACAATAGCTTGGCCGCTTTGCGGGCGGCACAAGAAAGGGGAAAAAAATGGGAAAAGGAATGAGTTTGGAGAGGCAGGCCCTGGAACATTTAGGGAAAAATTGGGGGAAGTCGAGTCTGACCCGCGAAAAGCTCCTGAGTGGTACGAAGCTCTTTGCTGGGTTTGTCGACAAAACCTTCCATCTGGAACGGTTGGATAACCTGAAGCCTGGAATGATCACGGCATATGTCGCGACCATGAAGGCGGGGGGGTTGGAGCCGTCCACGATGGCGGGGCGAATGACAGCTGTTAGGGCGGTTTGCAAGGCTGTCGGGAAGCAGGGTATTTGCGCGAAACATAATGCGGCGTATGGTATCGAACGGGTTCGCGTTAATCCACAACCCATAAACCACGACATCATCGACAAGATTCGAACTGAACTGCAGGACCGAGCAGGGGCAGGTGACAGGATAGCTCGAATGATGACCACGGCGGAGGCTCTTAGGCAGGAATTTGGTCTTCGTGCCAAGGAATCTTTGATGACAAAGGACCTCGTGGAAAAAAACGGAAAGCTGTACTTGGTGGTCGAAGGCAGCAAGGGGGGGAAACCCCGAGAGCTTGAGGTCCGGACCGCAGGACAACTTAAGGCGGTCCAACTTGTCGCTGCAACCTCAGCGGCGCTGGGTTCAGGGACCTCAAGGATCATCCCACCGGAGATGTCGCTCAAACAAGCCTATAATGCCCAACGGAACGAGTGGAGGGCTTTAGGCGGCACGCGGCAGAATAATGGCAATATGCACGCCGAGCGACACGGCCATGCTCGAACAATGAAGGCAGAGGGAGCCACAAATGCCCAAATTATGGAGGAATTGGGACATGGAGAAAGCCGGTCCCCTGCAGCATACATCCCGCGGTAGTGTTAACTTTGTAGTGCCTTAAGCTACGGGCCTATTGGAGGACATTGTAAGTGGGATGAATTAGTCCTGGTCGGCGGGGAGGGAGCCCCGGCGGCCAGAAGAGGGGAGGGCGCCAATGTGGCTGTCCCCCCCCCTTTTTTTTTGGTTTATTGCCTGCCCGCCCCTCGATGGGGGCGGGCAGGCTTTTTTTTGCTAAAACAGGCTGATTCTGCTGTCGTAGGAAGACGGTGTTTATTGCGGAGCATTTATTTGTTGCTTCATCACTTTGAAAAGCTACTTTTTGCATTTGGAAAAGGGGGCAGGCTGTACACACAACAGCCAGTTTTGATTAAAAGCCCCTGCGTTAAAAGAATATTCTGTCGCAGTGAGACAGACTTGCCGCGGAATACGCCGAAATTTCAACTGAATTGATGGCAAAGAGCCCCACAATTGTCGCAAAAATTTTGAGCATATTTTTTACGCAGAAATTTTAACACTGTTGCCGGAGATTTAGCCTTAATACTGATGTGTTACGCCTAAAACCAGGTTGAAATTCCATGTACCTCGGCATGTACCCTTTAGTACACCCCGGGGTACACTAAAAGGTGCACCTTTTTTTTGCGGGTTTTGCCTGCTGGTCAACTCGAATTGATCAATCGGCAGATGTTTCGCTCTGGCTGGTTAGGCGGGAAGGCCGGAGTTACCGGCAGTTCATTTTCTCGCATTTTGTGTTGAACCGTGTCGTGCTCACTTGCGACGATGTCTAGTTCGTGTCTAGTTCGTGTCTAGTTCGTGTCGTGCCGATGTCGAGTTCATGTCGCGGCATTGTCGTGGTCAACCCCCACTTTTATGCAACAAAGCTACTTAGTTTGCAACAAACCTACTTATTTTGCCGCAGTTATCCACAGGTTTTATGCAACAAAGCTACTTACTTTGAAAATGGGCTACGTACTTCTGCAACAAAGCTACTTACTTTGCAACATAGCTACTTATTTTGCCGACTTATCCACAGGTTTTTTGCAACAAAGCTACTTACTTCGAAAATGAGCTACTTATTTAGCCAAGTTATCCACAGTTTTCCTGCAACAAAGCTACTTAGTTGTGAAACAAAGCTACTTACTTAGGTCTGCGAAGCCGCGCCCAGCGCAGCTCTACGACCCCCTAAAGGTTTATAGTCTAAACTGTTTTTAAAGGCCTTTAAAAGGTTTAAAGAAAACAACAACAACCGTCGTCGCTGTTTTTTCTTTTCAACCCGTACGTCCTGTGGATAAAATCAAATCAGACGGGCAATGACAACCAGACTACCCCCAACCCTCCCTATTAATTGCCAAGGGATGTAGCAAGGGGGAGCAATGGCAAAGACGATGCGGTGCCAGGGCGGCCAAATCTTACCTGTAGTGGCTGATGGGGCCGGGTGCCTGTCTGACGAGTTTGCTGTGTACTTTTGGCGGTATTTTGGACGTTTACATTTCTGCGCGAAAAAATCCGGTGCGCCTCTTCCTCCCTGGTGGGATCGCTATTGGCTTGAGCCTGCCTTTAGCCTTTAGCTGGCATTTGTGATTTAGCAGCAGAGCCAGTATGGTATTTTTTGTTTTTTAGCATGCCTACCAATCCGCTCGATGGGAGCGGACTTAAACATGCTGATTCTGCTGTCGTAGGAAGACGGTATGTATGGCGATATCACATTGAAAAAGCTACTTTATTTTGCAAAGGGGTGAAGCATGCTGTGCTCGTAACCGACTGTTAGCTTATGAAAAATCCTGAATTGTGAACAATATACGCTGGTCATTATTATATTAACGGTAGTTTCGAGCAGTCTGGTGGCGGCTGTCGAGGCATGGCTGACTTTGAAAAACTTACAGGCCCGCTCCCTCGATGGGATGGGCCTGTAAGTTGGTTAACTGTGTGATATCCCATCGAAGTCAGACAGAATAAAGTTACTTTTCTGACGACAACCCCATCTCCTCCTTGCGCACTGGCGGGGTGATCAAATAGAAAGCAGTTAGTATCACTTTTTAAAAAAGTGATACTAACTGAAATCAATAACGAGGAATTGATATGGAGAAGATACGCTGCCGCCAAACTACGGCATTATCTGGGGCTTTGGGTTAGACTGTACGCGGTCGGCTTGCCACGCTCCCTGCCTTGCCCGCCCCTGGGGGCGGGCAAGTTTCGAAACCTTGCTGATTGACAGTCGCAGTGGGATATCAAAAGCAGTGAAAAGCGCATTTCGGCACCTGTGAGGTCTGGGGGGATTACCATTCCCGCCAGTTGCTGGCGTCCAACATTTCATTAGTCCCCAACTCGCTAAGGGTGGATGTGTCCACCTTCGAAAGGGCCGACTCGGTTGCCGGGTAACTGTCTGCAATTGCATTGCCACCAGCGTCCTTCTTGGCCAGTGTGGAGTTGAAGGTGTCGGGCATCTGCAGTAGAGCGATAGGCTTCAAAGCGGGAGTCAAGAAAACGGTGTTGTGAGGCGAGGAGTTGAGCTCGGGGCAGAACTCGTGAATGTCACCCTGGACAGACAATTCAGCAGTAGGTACAGCGGCAAAAAAAGCACTCTGTCGATTGAATTTGATGTTTTCCATCTGTGAATCAGAGTAGTCGGTATCTACTTGGGCAAGTACGAACTGCAGAAAATATACACGCATTACGTGTTCTTCGATGTCAGATAAGATGCTGTGAGCGCGAGATGACTGTTTTTCAAGCTTAGTTTCAAGCTGTCGTACAATCAGTATAGCCTTGTCATTCCCCCCGGCAACAAGTCGGTTAGCTGTGTTGCGTAGATTTTTCAGCTCGCTGATGTAGCTCTGTTCCTTAGCGAGTCTCAGGTAAAGCCCGTCAATTGCATGCGTTCTCAGGTTCAGCTCAAGTTCCAGAATCTCCAGTTTACCTTTCATGTTTGTTTTCTCCTTTTGTATGGTGGCCGAGAGTTTGCGTCCACCGCAATTGCAGGGGACTTGGGGGTAGTAAACATATCGATTCAATCAGAACGATTCTGACGGCCAATCCAAAAATGGCGTCCCTTGATTGCCTATATCAATTTACTACTGTAGAAAGTACTATGAACTTTATACTACTGTAGAAAGTAGTTGTCAAGGTCTTTTTACTAGTGTAGAAAGTGGGAAGGACGAAGGGGAGGTGAAATGGCAGAAACACCACAGAGGGTAATAGAACTTTTAAAGGCAGAAATCCCTGAAAAGATAAGCCTTAACCAGTTTTGCAAGAAAACGGGGATCAATCCAAACTCCGTCGACAAATATCTGGCGGGGATGACTGAACCGACCCAGGCGAGCCTGCTAAAGCTCGCTGATTACTTTAAAACGTCAGCCGCCTACCTGCGCGGTGAGCCTTGGGCAACGAGAGACGGGGGGATAGATCAGGCTCTGAATGGAATCGAGTGCTCTGACGAACGTACCGTCTTGCGCAGAGAGATTGCAAGACTGATTTGTGACTTTGAAATTGCCAATCTTGAGAAAGTGAGGCAATGTGTTCTTGAAATTGGTAAAAAGTAATTAGGTGGGTGAGCTACAGAAAAGGTTGTGCTCGGATTTTGTTTGGCTCTTGCGACTAAACAGTTGAGTAGACGACAACTTATCATCGATTACAATGGAGTCGACTTGATGGAGAATACTTTGCACCCGAATGGTTCAGAACTGTATGTCATAGAAGGACCGGACGGTGTGGGTAAATCTACAATAACGGCTCTACTGGCCGATCGGTTTCTCAAACAAGGGAAAGATGTTTTGTGTGTCAGTTTTCCTGGTAAAAATAATAAAAAACTTGGTGGTCACATATACAAATTACATCATGATATGACGTCGTTTAATATAGATTCTATAGATGAAATTAGCTTGCAGTTGTTACATGTCGCGGCTCACATTGACACGATCCGATCCGAAATTATCCCAGCTCTGAACTCTGGTAAAATAGTTATTCTAGATCGGTACTGGTGGTCAACATATGTTTATGGTATTGCTAATGGAATTAAAAAAAACTTATTGAACAAAATCCTAGATTTAGAAAAAATAGTGTGGAATGGATACAAACCTTCGGCTATTTATCTAATAACATCAAAATCGCCATATACTGAGCAAAACTCAATCGAAAATTGGAAAATGCATAGGGCTTTATATCGGGAAATAGCAAGGATTGAAGCAAAAAAACAAAGAATTTTTTTGATCAAGAATGACAGCCCAGAACAAGCAGTGTCAGAGATTCTAAATAAATCTGCCAGTAATTCTGTGCCATTGGTGACACCTCAATTCGAGCTTAATCTTTCAGATGAAAATAATGTAATTAAAAACATAGTAACAGTTGACCAACCCACAATAATAAGATGGCACCCATTGGTGCCTACAACGGCCTTCCACACTTACTGGAGATTTGCTGTAGAAAGGCAAGAAATTTTCTTTAGAAGGATGGGCCAAAAATTTCCGCCTTTCAGCGATGACGGCATTTTGAGGGCTCATAAATTTACAAACGCATATAGAGCTTCTGATAGGGTGAGCCAATATCTGATTCGTAATGTTATTTACGGCGGTGAACAGGACATAAGTGAAGTTTTTTTCCGAATAATGCTTTTTAAAACCTTCAATAAAATTGAAACCTGGAAACTGTTGACAGATACGCTTGGACCAATATCCTATCGTGAAAGTAATTTTAAGGCTATTGACGATGTCTTGACAAGCGCGAAGAATCGTGGCGATAGCATTTATTCAGGCGCCTATATAATGCCTTCTGGCGGAAGGAGTTTCGGTGAATCCTTGAAACATCGGAACCATTTGGCATTGATAGCAAAAATGATGAACGAAGATTTACCTAAAAAAATATGTGATGCGAAAACTATGAAGAATGTATTTGACCTACTTAAGTCCTATCCTATGATAGGTGATTTTTTAGCTTTTCAATATACAATAGATATTAATTACAGCTTGATGACTGATTTTAGTGAAATGTCTTTTGTTGTTGCAGGTCCAGGCGCAAAGGATGGAATTAAAAAATGTTTTCCAAACAGTGAAAATTATTCTGAAGCTGACATAATCAAACTTATGGCAGAACGTCAAGAGGATGAGTTTCTAAAGTTGGACTTGGATTTCAAATCTCTTTGGGGTAGACCACTGCAATTAATAGACTGCCAGAACCTTTTTTGTGAAGTAGACAAGTACTCGCGGGTTGCCCATCCAGAAATTATTGGACTTTCAGGACGCAACAGGATTAAACAAAAATTCAAGTTAGTTAGTGACCCCATCTCATACTTTTATCCCCCCAAATGGGGCATCAATGAACGAATTGCTGCTGGGGAAATTCTATGATTAATGTCTACTCGGGTGAGACGGCTGATATTGTCTGGCAAAAAGCACACGATGCAATTTGCCAAGAGGAGGCGACGTCATCGCAAGTTAGTCGCCTTGGGTTAACGCGGGAACTTCTCCACGTTTGTTTTAGCATCGGGGATCCGCGACAGAGGTGGGTGTTTTCGCGTTATCCTGGGATTAGTCCGGCATTTGCAATTGCCGAGGTATTTTGGATTCTATCAGGAAGCAGCAATTCAGATTTTATTAACTATTGGAACCCTGCATTGCCTCACTTTATCGGCAATGTGAAACAGTACTATGGTGCATATGGATACAGAATTAGAAAACAATACGGAGTAGACCAACTAGAATTAGCTTATAATGCCTTGAACAACAATCCTTCTTCGAGGCAGGTCGTAATTCAGATATGGGACCCTAGAACTGACTTGCCCAATAGTGATGGAACTCCAAGGGATCTGGATATTCCGTGCAATATTTCTTCTATGCTTAAAGTAAGGAATGGGGAATTAGAATGGATGCAAATCATGAGAAGTAATGATTTGTATAGAGGTACTCCTTATAACATAGTTCAATTTACGGTTATTCAAGAAATTATTTCTGGTTGGTTAGGCTTAAATGTCGGTTCATATAATCAAGTTAGTGACAGCCTGCATGTATATGAACATGATTTAGAGCTTTTCAAAAATACATCTAGCAACGGTAATTTCAACACTGACAGTTTAGCAGTAACTAAAAGTGTTTTTGACTCAATTTTGCCTAATTTTTATGGCTTACTCCTGAGTCTATCGTGCTGTGAACTAACTAAGGAAAATTTTAACAAAATTTGTCAGAACGATAGCCTACCGCAATCTTATAAGAACCTTTTGCTTATAACAGCCGCAGATAGTGCTCGTAGGCGAGGGTGGAAAGATGAAGTGGTAGAAGCTATTTCTTACTGCACTAATCAGGCATTGATTACGTGCTGGGAAGCATGGAATTCCAGGTGGCAATGATTGTGTTGACAATATTATAGTTGGGGGTGCATTTTGAACCAGGAAGCGTTGTTCCTACATTTATCCGATTTGCATCTTAACAACAAATCAGCAAATATTGAAGACATCAAAGAAGATATAGGGATTGGGACACATGTTACAACCCCGACTAACCTTTTTAATAATACTCTGAATGAGTTATCGTTGAGACTGAAAAAAGATGGGAAAAAGCTAAGTGGCATAATTATCAGTGGTGATTGTAAATCCGAAGATGGTACTGGAACCGCTCAAATCAAATCATTTCTTCTGGAGGCGTTCAAAGATTTGGGGGTAGTTCCAGGCAATATTGTGGTCACTCCAGGAAATCACGATGTACTCAAGGGGTCACCTGATAGCTCCCTAATGCGGTATGCGGACTTTACTGACGCCTGGCGTAGTTTGCCATGCTGCATAACACCCCTGATAGATGGTATTGATTTTGATGGTAAGGGAAAATTACTCGATGGTGTAGTAGAGTCACACCATTATCTTTTTGATAAACAAGCAAATTTGCTAGTCATTCCTCTCAATTCGGCAAATTGGTCACAGGTTAAAAAGGAATTACCAAAGGAACTTGCCGAAATATGGGACGAAATCCCCGAAAAATTTTCAGACGACCCAGACAAGATCGCTTTGTATAAACAACTTCTAACAAAGCAAATTACCGTAGATGCGGCGTTGGTCTCGAACGATCAAATTAATCTTGTGAAGAATATAATTGAAAAGGTATCGTCTAAAGACGTTCTGGTTGTAGTAGTAATGCATCACCATATTTCTTCCTTTTCAAAGGTCGAAGAACACAAGCCATATGCGGATTTGCTTAATGCAAACATACTTAAACAACGATTAATAGACTGGAATGTTCAAATACTTATTCACGGTCACAAGCATAATAGAAAAACATTTTTTGATCATATTTATCCATCCGATCCGCAAGAACTGGACCCGCACAAATTGCTAGTCATTAGTGGCGGTTCTGTCTCTAATCATACCTCAGACTTTTGCCAATTAATTAGTATAAGCGGTCAGCCAAGGTCCCCTGTCTGCACGATTTCGGCCGTACCTGCCATTCACAGGGGGTCCTTCCTCCATTTTGACAACCACAATCAATTAGACTTCCCACTGTGGAACCCAGATCAACTATCATCAGATCCAATAATTGTCCGTGGTAACACTGTTGATGAAGTTTATGATAGAGTCTGTTGGGTAGTAGATAAAATTAAAACCGGGCGTCAAATTATTTGTCATATCGAGATGAACGGGGTCAGCCAGTCCGGTTTCGTAGCCCCCGAGAATTATCCGCACGACCTTGAAGGTAGAGATCTTAACAAATGGTTTGCCGACACTGTAACTTGGTGGCAAATGCAGGATTCCAAACTCAAAAAGCGTATTCCATATATCCACGGGATTAAACTTCACAACTATGCAGGGATTCGGAACCAAATTAGCCGTATTATCACCCTCCTAAGGGAAAAGCAAACAACTAAAGCAGTGGCTGTACTCATAGATCCGGTCCGTGACTTTTCAGAGCTTAATCCTGACAGTGATATCTTTGCATCTTTCTGTTTTGTGCAATTTAAACGTCGTCAGGTTGGCGAAAAGATCGTTCTTCTCGATTGCATATCATATTATAGAGCTCAGGAATTTAGGCGTTGGTGGCCAATTAACATTGGCGAAATCCTACTCCTCCAAAGGCATATTTGTGAGGAAATTGGATGTGCTCCAGGCAGCATAACCACCATTTCAGCTGATAGCCGTACCACCGATCGAGATCGTATGCCTTCACAAGCATCGGTCCCAATTATTGACCAGTTGATCGATAGGGACCCTGCGGAGTTAGTAGCTATGGTCCAGGCCCTCGTGCACCCTGGTTCTGGTGACTGTCGCGTAAAATATTTAAACATGTGGAAGGCTTGCCTTGATGATCTTGTCGTTGAAAAATCACATGTTGATGGTGTTCCTGTGGCAGTTGAGGGTATTGAATTCTTTATTCAAACTTTAAAAACCTCTATTGACTTTGGTAGTCCAGAACAACAAACTTCTATTTCGCGTATCATTTCTCAACTTGAACTTATCAAGAGCGAGAATTCAAATTATAGAAGTAACCCCACTGCGCAAACTTTCAATAAATGGCGCATTTCTATTAAAAAATGTGTGGACCACATAAAAAAACTCTCTGTTTAGCATGGAATAGTATGTGTAGGTATATGCTAAAAATAGGATGTCTTGGCTACTCTAAAAAGTGTAATTAATTGGCATTTCGATGTTAGTAAATAATACTACCAAAAATACTAACATCATATGTTACAGTATTTGGTGTTTAAACTCTTAATATATCAAGAAACCAAGAGATATCTCCACTAAATATATCAGTTCCTTAGGAAACTGCCCGATGCAGTTTACAAAACTTTTCAAATATAAGGGCGAATAGTCTTGTCTTAAATCCTAAAGGTATCTTTTTGACGGTCCCAAATCGTGTTCCTTATCGGTTGGAATCCGATCCGTAATTCCGAACATATTTTATGATGAGTCCTAATCGACGCAGTTATGGAGAATATGTCTAAATGAAAATTCTTGTCATCGGTGGCGTTACAGGTGCAGGAAAAGACAGCGGTGAGGAGGCCAGGGTCCTGAAAAAAACGATGCTCCGACTTGGTGCGCTAATCGCGTCCCGCGGAGACGAGATCGTAGTTTGCAGCCCCTTTTCGGATTCAGCCGACTATTACATCTTGCAGGGAATTGCTGAGTTCGCTAAGGAGTCAACAACGGCGCATCCTGTTGTATCCATTTATTACCCAGCGATTCCGGCGGTTGAGGCTGAATTTAAAAAATTAGTGAGTGGCTTGAACTTACTCAATGTCCACCGATTCCCCTGCATGCCTTTGGTAGGCGAAAAACCCCCTGAAGACCTACAACATGCATGGTTATTTGCCCAGCTTAACGCTCTTGATTTAAGCGCTGGGGTCATCGCAGTCGGAGGAAGGCCTAGCGGGTCTCTCAACTTGCTGTTTCATCTTGCAGATGCCAGAAGAAAACCTGTACTTCCACTCACCTTCCTCCGAGGTGCTGCCCAGGTTCATTATGATGCGAAATGTTGGGAACTGCGGGACTTACTGCACAACGATATTGATGTGCTTGGCGACCCTTCCTCAATCGACCGTGTCCCGTCGTTGATGGAAACAATCCTTGCCGGCCCGCATGGCGGCGAGGAGTCGACCTTTTTCATCAGTTATGCACGGGCAAGACCAAACGAAGCGGATTACATTGAAACGTTACTTCGCAGACGAGGTCACATAGTCTACCGAGACGAGGAGGAGTTAGAGCCTTCCGCTGAAACCCAGGCGGAAATCATCAGAAGCGTTCAACGGGCAAGCGTCTTTGTTGCACTTTGGTGCAAGGAATACGCATGTAGCCCGTGGTGTAACGATGAACTTGAGATCGCGCTCGAGCGTCACAAGAAGGGGCTTGCTGTCCTGTGGATATTTTGTATCGACGATACTCGGATTGTTCCTAAAGCCGCTCGTGGGCTTAATTATTACGCTGTTCAGTCAAGGGAGGAAATAGAGGGTAAGATCCTTTTCCTTCTCAACAAACTTCCTGAACATAAAGCGAATAATTTGTCTGATCGGATAGGCGACTAGCTCTTCCGATCCTCTGTCAGTCAACAATGAGTGAAATTAAGAAATGTATCAATGTAGTGGGGTGCAAGCCGGATGTGCACGAGCTGCCCCTACCGGCGCGTCAGTGGCCCTTGTGAGTATCTTTCATTAAGATAACGCACCCATTGAGAATTGTCCTCGGTAAGTATTGCAGAGCATTTGCGATCGGTATGCGAACTAAATGTTAATAATATTTTGTTATGAAAGGGAACACAATGCCTGATTTTATTCCGCCCCTCTCTGTTTACTTTGTATGGCATCCCGCCGACTCGCCAACAATCAAGCCAATTATGGACTACTGCGCTGCCCAGTTACAACGAGATGTGAAAAGGCCATTTTCACGTGCAATGAACCTCCCCGTTTTTTATCGTACGACTGTCCAAAAAGGGGTGCCATTAGCTGTGGATCTTCGATCCGATAAAACAATTATCTTTCCTTTCCTCGGAAAAGAGGTTCTTGCAGATGATGAATGGGTTGCATATGTTGAAGCCCTTCCCGCTTCTGATCAATGTCATATAATCCCTATTGCGATTGACAAGTATGGGCTTTCATTGACAGGGCCCTTAGCTAAAACTAACTGCATCAGGGCCTACAATTTTCCAATGGCATACTTTAAAGAGTATGCTTTTATCTCCATTGCACATGAAATATTCAGATATTCATTGAATGATTTTTTTATGCCATTAGCATTGGGTAAAGATAACTCTCTGAAAATATTCCTAAGCCACGCTAAAGATGGTGCGTATGGAATCAAACTTGCCACTGCGTTGAAAAGCTTCATCGACAATACCGCAATGCGTGACTTCTTCGATGCTACTGATATCGCACCCGGATACATGTTCGACAAAGAAATTCTCGACCATATAAAAGGCTCTTCTGTTGTTGCAATACATTCTGACCCATACTCTTCTCGATATTGGTGCCAACGTGAGATAATGACAGCAAAAGAATTAGATAGGCCTATTATCGCTGTCGATTGTCTTGAGGAATTTGAAGACCGCCGTTTCCCGTTTGCTTCGAATATTCCAGGTGTTCATGTACACCCTGAAGGGGATGTTTCGCAAAAGGATCTATTGCGGATTTTGAGTGCCACCCTGCTTGAAACGATAAGGTTCTTTTACTCAAAGCTGGTGCTGGGTAGGTATAAGTCGGTAGGATGGGTCGACCCAGATGCAGAAATTCGATCACGGCCGCCGGAAGTTTCAGACATAGAAAAAATCTTGCTTCACGATTGTGGCACTATAACGTGCAGACATAAGATAATCGTGTATCCAGAGCCTCCGGTGTATTCCGAAGAGCTAAAGTTTTTGAGCAATCTCGGAATTAAGCTGGACACTCCTTTATCGTTCAATTCTCACGATCTAAAAGATAAAGCAATTGGTATTTCCATATCGCAACCATCCGAAGAAGAACTAGTTTCGATTGGATTGTCGGGTTCACATCTTGTGCAGCTTGCGCAAGATTTCGCACGTCATCTACTGGCTCGCGGGTCCTCTCTGATTTACGGTGGAGACTTGCGCGATGACGGGTTCACCCAATTTCTTTTTGATGAGGCGCAGTCGCTTCAAGCGAGATTACAAACACAAAATGTCAGCGTTCAAAATTTTATTGCTTGGCCACTTTATACAAATGACAGTGTTGATGCCAAAGCCTGGAAGGCAAAGTATCGTTCCGTGGCAGCAATGATAGCATGTCCGCCTCCAGCAGAAATCCTAGATTTGGTGCCTAGTGCAGATGTTTTCTTGCCGCCAAGTAATGCGCAGAACCATTTTGTCTGGAGTCGCAGCCTTACGGAAATGCGTAGAGAAATGGTTAGCAAGTGCAATGCTCGTATATGCGTTGGTGGCACGCACTCTGGTTATAAAGGCAAAATGCCAGGAATCCTAGAAGAAGTAATGCTCTCTCTTGCGATGGGACAGCCGGTATACCTTTTAGGCGGATTTGGAGGAGTTACTGCCAGTTTATGCAAATATATTTTGACGAAAAATATTCCCGATGAACTTACTCTAGAATGGCAGATAGAGAACAACCCCGGATATAGAGAGTTTATTAACTTTTCTGTTGGCAGGGGCAAAGACTTTTATCCTGACCATAATGCACTCAATGATATAATAATTGGTATAGATCTGAAAAATGGTCTGTCTGATGAAGATAATAAGCGTTTGTTTAGCACCCCTTTCATGGATGAAGCAATATGGCTAGTACTGAAAGGACTAAAGGCTATAGACCAAATGGTGCCCTAAGTGATGTGTCGGTCGATCGTGAGGTGGCCGAACAATCGTTCACTGGGGAGTATGTGGGTATGGCATTGATCTTCGAAATTAATCCGGGTGCTCAACTAGTGATGCGGAGGGGAAGGCAATGGGATCTGCCAGGATACCACGGGTGGCGTAACCGAACTACGGAGGCAAAGACCCCAAGGAATGCGTGGAATGCACGGAAATTGGAGGCCCTGGAGTAACCAGTAGTTATCTTTAATCGGTCCTGCCGAGGAAGGCCAATGGGCCGTGTACGCAAGTGCATATGATCTATGAAGCGAGCGACAATAGGGCACAATATTAATAATGGAGGTCCATCACCGGCGGAGTTAGTTGAAGAAAATCCCAAAGTATTTATTAATTGTTGACATCTCACAGTTGTCTCGCTAAATTGCTAATGGGATTAAGGGTAAAGCGTTTCTCATGTATGCGAGGATTGACCCCTATATGAAAAATATCAAAAATGTATTTATCAGTCACCACCACAAAGATGATGCTCATGTCGACAAACTCACGAGCATGCTCAGCAAGAATGGTTGCCAAATTCGGAACAGCTCAATCCGTGCTAAACCAGCAAATCAACAGCGTCTTGATAAAGGACTGGTTAAGGATGCGACCATTAGGAGGCTCCTGAGGATGAAAATGTCTTGGGCTGGAACAGTGATCGTGCTTGTCGGGAAGGAGACGCATTCTCGACCATGGGTCGATTGGGAAATCAGCGAGGCGAGTAAACAAGGGAAAAGGATAATTGGAGTGTATGAGGAAGGGCTAAAGGACAAAGTTGAACTCCCAAATGCATTAAAAGAATATAGTACATCAATAGTTGACTGGGAATCGAATTCTATCATGGATGCAATTAACGGTATCGCGTCATTCCAAAACCCCGATGGCAGCCCAGCCCCAAGGCAAGATGGGCCCCATGCGGTATGCTAGAAATAATGGCCAAACATTTATACATTTATGTTGTTGATAGAGATTTTGGTTTTGCACCGAACCCGTTCCATGGGTACTGCACCCTTGCGACTTGTAAGCCTCAAATACGAGCGAGAGCTCATATTGGCGATTGGATAATGGGCGTTGGCGGCACCAGGCTGAACGCAACAGGTAAATGTGTATACCTTATGAGGGTTTCTGAAATCCTAACTTTCAATGGCTATTGGTCAGATTCTCGATTTCAGATAAAGAAGTCGTTGCGGAATGGGAGTAAAGTAATGATGGTTGGTGATAACATATACCATCAAGACGTAGGTACTGAAAATTGGACTCAGGAGGACTCTCATCATAGCAATCCGGACGGATCTCCTAATGTAGAAAATTTGAGCACAGACACTTCTTCATGTAATGTATTAGTCTCAGACCATTTTTACTACTTTGGGAAGGTAGCCCCAGCAGTTGACCTAGAATCTATAGGTTATAAGAACCGTAGAAATTATAATAAGAAACTTATCAGCGATGCTGCTGTCGCAAACCTTATTAATTGGATTGAACAATGCTATAAAAAGGAGATAAACTTAGTTCAAGGCGACCCATTCAACTTCTCATCAGCTTCGAAAAGGGTTAACCAGGCAACTGGACGGATTTTATGAGGGTCACCTGCTCGGGGTCAAAAGAGCGGTTTGACCTATTGATTCGCAGAGTAGGCAAACGTTTTGGTGGGTCATACTGGTAGCTGATTTGAGAACCTAGCTTCGAAGTGTATTATTGTGGAGATACCTTTATTGAAGCGTGAGCACAAAATGACAGACGTTAAACGCCATATCTTGGATAGGTCCCGACCTCACTTCTCAAACAGCCGTCACCTAATTCTGGCTGTCTCAGAACTTTGCAATCACCGTTGCGTGTATTGTTATGTTTCTTCCTCCCACCTCGAGAATCGATCAGTAATCCCTGTAGCGAAACTCATCGAACATTTTATCGCACTTCGCGAGTCTCTCAACGTTAATCTTGTAACGCTCGTCGGTGGCGAACCTTCTCTCCTCCATGACTTTGAGGAAGTTGTTAGATGCATACGATACACAGGTCTTGACCTTATTGTTCAGAGTAATGGGTCGTTACGGCCCGACCAAATCGCAGTCCTCAAGGAGGTCGAAGTCCGATATGTCTCAGTGAGTTTGGACTCTACACTGACAGCAACGAATGATGCTCTTCGGTTCAGTGGTGCCACAAATCTTGCACAAGTCTGCATCAGAAGATGCGTTGAAAGCAACCTGCCTGTTAGAATTTCGTGTGTAGTCACACGCTCAAACCTCGGTCACATCCCTGCCCTTGTCAAGTATGCGGAGGAGAGCGGAGTTGACCTTATAAATCTCCATTACGTCGATACGATACAGAATCCGAGCTTATTAAGAAATGTTGCCCTTAGCGCAGAGGAGTGGCTCTCTGCATGGAACACATGGAAACAACTCGCAAGCGATTCTACTGTTCTAATACGCGCTCCTATCGTGTACCTGCCGAATATTCTCGCCGCACAACTAGCGAATGCAGGAGTGGCATGCCCCGCTAGGCAGTCGGATACCATTAACATGACGCCAGATGAACGACTATTCCGATGTCCTTTGTTGATGGCAATCGACAAACCATCATGGTACCACTCCTCTGATATCAAGTGCAGCGAACCACTCGATGACATGGTTCTAATGCCTGTATCGAGTCGATCAGGCTCATGCCCAGTGTTGGCACGACGACAAGATGAAATTGATTCTGCGGACTACGTCCGTGTCTGTCCTATGGTGAAATCGACTCTCAATACCTCTAATGGGACGCGAAACCCTCTCTGGGATCAAGTCATCGGCTTGACCGATGAAAGAGAGAGTCTGATATGACAGCAATTCGGGATCAGGATAAAGTGAGGGTGTTTATCAGCTACTCGCGTACCGACTCTAGCTTGATGAAAGATAATAGCATGATCGGCGATCTCCGAAGTTTGGAACGTGACAATATTGTCGAATTTTGGTTCGACGAAAATATTGCAGGTGGGGAACCCATAGTAGACGTGATTAAAAAAGAGATCTCAAAAGCGCAAATTGCTCTCCTGCTCGTCTCGCAACGCTGGCTAGACTCCGTATTTGTCAAGACAAATGAGATTCCCCTCCTACTCGAACGTGCGAAAAGCGGCGAACTACGTCTTATTCCGGTGCGTGTCTCTCCCTATGAAGATGCTAATATCGACTGGCTAAAGAGATTACTTATCCTGCCTAGAACTTTGTACAATTTGAATGATGTAGGTGAGGGCACGAATCCACGAATATCTGCATATTTGGAAATAAGAGCCGAAATCAGACAAGCTGCCGAAAACTACACTTCTTCACAACACCAATCTGTGCATAACGTCCCGCAGTCACAGGCCACAATACTCGTCAATGATGCAAGGAACTATCTCAAAAATGGCCGCATCTCAGACGCACAATTCATGTACGACAGAGCACTAGAAGCAACACCTGAGGCGGAGACAACTTTTAAAGCACACTTATTCATTGAAGCGGGTCGCTGCCGCTTCCAAACTGGCATGTTGCCCTATTCTCTGAAGTATTTCGAGCGCGCATTATCGCTTTCCTCTGATGCGGGTGACCTTGTCGTTAAGTCGCAAGCATTGAGTTCGATTGGCAACATCCACCGTGCATGGGGTTCGCTCAAAACTGCGGAGCAATACTACAACGACTCACTTAGACTCGTATCAGATCCGCTTGCACGCATCATGGTAGAGATGAACTTGGCGAATGCATACCACAGGCTTGATCGTCATGGCGAAGCAATTATCCTACTTCGAGCCGCACTTGAGCCACTTCGTGAAGCGAAAAAATTTAGACATCTTGGGGTTGCATACGGGCAATTATCTCTTGTTCTTGCATCAGAAGGCTTACACCCAGAGGATGCATTTGAAAATGCAAGAGAGGGACTTGCCATAGCCGAGATCCATGATGACGATCGCGGTGTTGGTTTCGCTAAACACAGAGTTGGCAGAGCACTATTCGAGCAAGGTAAAGATCCGCTAGCCCTAGAGTACATGGAGAGTGCCATCGCTGTCGTCCGGGAAATTGGTGACATTAGGGAAATACATGCCATTTTGATTGATCAGGGAGAGGCGTTGTATCGAATAGGAAGAACCGAAGACGCAAAAAGGTGTCTATATGGGTCGATGATGATCGGTGCACACACAGCGGACGTTTTTCGGTTGGGACAAAGTCACTATTGTTTAGGAAGGATACAGAGTGCCAATAAGCAATCTGCAGTCTATTTCTTTAATGTTGCGAAACGCCTTTTCCAGCTATGCAGAGCGGAATATCGCGTAACGATCGTAGCGGCGAAGGAAGAAGACGCTCAAGTAGCATTTCCGGATGGAGTCACGGAGGTGCGAGAACGGACAACACTCTATTTGAAGAGCCTCGGGCTTCGAATCCCGTTCTCGCAGTCCGACTTGCTACAGCTGATTGCTAATACATGAACTTGTCAAAGTATTGCGGTTCGGATTCCCTAGGGAGGAAAGGGGGACAGCACACAGCGTGGGGTCACCCAGGTATGCAATCATGCAATTAGCGCGAGGATTTTATCTCTTTGATCCCTTATTGGCATTCCTTACGCGCCCGTGCCTCCATCCGTTCAGCTGCTGGATTCAAAGAGAAAGCACCTGTTCCAACCTCAAATGGCTGCACACCAAACTGTACACCAAAATTTGGAAAACATGGTAAGCATGGTTGACATGGGAGGCGGGCCTATGATATATAACCATTCAATATGGCTGTAAGATATTAAATTTATGACGTTTATGAAGTCTATGCAACGCTACATCCGAAGGGCCCGGAGTGACCTGTCGCAGTCGGGCGGGGTATAATGGAGTTAGCACCAATTTCCCCAGTCCGTATTAATTTGGCAACTTATCAGCGTTCCCTCAGCCCTGAATAAATCGATAAATAGATGCCGGGTTCAGTTGATCTGTTTCGAAGTTAGACCCGCATCGGCGTCGAACGGTGACCCGCCTAATTCATTATTGCAAGCCGCTTTGCAGCTGTCTCCAGTGACAGCCCCTGTTCGAAAACCAGTTTGACCGCCTCGGCCCGGAACTCCGGGGTGTAACTCTGCAGCTTTTTCATGGTGTCTCATCCCTCTCGGTAGTATAGCAAGTGCGAGTGTCCATTATTTTCAGGCTACCTCACTTTACGAGTAAAGTGCTTGATTCTTGGGAAAGTGCGCATTGAAGATGACCTAATAGTAATTTAATATAAATGGCGGAATATCTAAATACTAAAGGGAGGCGAAGCGAGGAACATCCTCATTCGAACAGCATGTCATACAGACACGACATATTTCTAAGCTATAAAAGGCATCCCGAGACGCTCAAATGGATAAAGGACCATTTCTTGCCTTTGTTGGATTTGCGTGTGTCCATGGAGTTGGGGCGCCAGGTGGATATTTTTGTGGATGATCAAATTGATGCCGGAACCTCTTGGCCTCAACAACTTGGTGTGGAGTTAAGCGCTTCGCGGATACTGCTTCCTCTATGGACTCGGACCTATTTCACAAGCAAATGGTGCACTTGCGAGATGTCAAACATGATGGCTAGGGAGGGGCTTACGGGTTGCCGAACGTTGGCAAATCCTCGAGGGATCATAGTCCCAGCAATTATTCACGATGGGGATACTTTCCCTGCTGAGATAGGTCATATTAATCACATTGAAATTCAAAAATGCTTTAATGTGCGGATGTCGAGAGAAAGCAAGAGGGCTGAGGATCTTGACGATATACTGATGCAACACGCTCCTGCTGTGGCAACTGCTATTAGCAATGCTCCTGATTGGCAATCGAACTGGTCTGACGAGACTGCAGCTACTTTCTTTCGGCTATTCCATCTCCAAGACGGAACTAGCCAGGATACAGTTCCTAGGTTCTCTGGGGGTACGTCATGATAGTGACATTTTACTCCTATAAAGGTGGTGTCGGAAGAAGTATGGCTGTGGCCAATACTGCACTTCTCCTTGCACAGAGGGGTCTGCGTGTTTTGGTCGTCGACTGGGATCTCGAAGCCCCTGGCATAGAACGTTACTTTTCATGCTTCAGCGTTGAAAGTTTAGGTACAGGTCTGATGGGGCTTCTTACTGATACTGTTTCAGGTAATTTGTATGATTATCAGTCATATCTCTGGAAAATAAAAGTAGATAACGGCATTTATCTCAATCTGCTGCCTAGCGGCAAAGAAGATAATCCTAATTATACTAATCAACTTGAAAAATTTGACTGGCAATGCTTTTTCTCAAACAATGGTGGCTCTGTTCTTGAAAAAATCAGACAGCAATGGCTTGAAAATTTTGATTTTGTCTTGATCGACAGCAGGACAGGTTTAAGCGATTCGGGAGGAATTTGCACTATCTTTTTTCCTGATGTAGTCGTTGCTATGTTTACGGCAAATCACCAGAGTCTTTACGGAATCCGCGACGTTCTAAGATTAGCTCAACGTGCTAGACAAAATCTTGCCTATGACAGAATGCCACTTACCATTTTACCGCTGCCTTCCAGGTTTGGAACCCGCGCTGAATTCAAAGAATCTCAAGAGTGGATTAATCGATTCGAAGAGGCTATGGAGGAGTTTTTTGAGGATTGGCTTCCGAAAACGGTACGGCCTCGAGAGGTTCTAGAGCGATTAAAAGTCCCCCAAATAGATTATTTTGGTTTTGGGGAAAAGCTTGCGGTTGTTGAACAGGGAGTAAATGACCCTGAAGGGATGGGGTTCGTTTATGACAAAATTGCCACCATCTTGGCGGCCAACTTTCAGAATGTAGGAGATATTGTAGGTATACGCGCTGATCCGACTCTTGTCCTTCCAAGTAAAAAGATGGAAAATAAAGTGAAGTTTGAGACGGGCTATGAATACGATGTTTTTGTAAGCTATTCACGCGGTACAACAGTTGGATCCGAAATTATACGGGAGTCTCTAAAATGCCTAAAAGACTGGTACCAATCTCTTTACGGCAAGGAACTTGAAATATTTTATGATGTTACTGAGCTTTCAATAGGGGGAGGATTCAACAGTGATTTGATGGTCCCACTTCTTAGATCCCGGATGTTATTAGTATTTGCCACTCCTAGATATTTTGCTAATTCTATTAATATCGCTGAGTGGAACGCCTTCGATAGTAAATCGAAAAGATTTAAACTTCCACTTATCTTGCCGATATTAGTGTCTGGCAAATTATCAGATGTTCCAAAACAATTCAAACAATCAAAGTGGTTGGATTTGGCTTCTGAATCCATAACTGGGTATAACAATAGGGACAAATTCGGGCTCCAAATATCGCTGAAAAAAGTCGCTGAACGATTCCATGATATTCTTGAGAAAGTTCCAAGTTTTGATTCCAAGTTTGATGAGGTTATTACTGATGGCAAACTACTCATGGCTTGGGCGAAAAATGAGGTAAAAACTGGTAATATCGGAAGTATTGACACCCCAAATTCGGCAAGGTGGTTGTTTAAGAAGGGGCTTGAAGCAGATCCAACGAATGTTCCAGTTATCATTGCATGGGCCACTACGGAATCAAACAATAACAATTTGGGAGATGTTCACTCCGAGTTCACTGCACGGTGGTTGTTTAAGCTCGCTACAACTATGGACAATAGTTCAGCGCTAATACGTCATACTTGGGCGCTTGCTGAGACAAAGATGATGAACTTTGGGGCAATTGATGAGGAGTACAGTGCTCGTTGGCTTTTTAATATAGCCAGTCAGATGGATCCTAATAACCCAAAAATTTTACACTCTTGGGCGCAGGTCGAAACAAAAGCCGGAAACTACGGTGATTATGAATCTCCTTCCACTGCGCGATGGCTTTTTAAACGTGCTTTCGAGGCCGACAGTAAGAATGCTCTGTTGATATTATCATGGGCTATTGCTGAGGGAAACCAGGGGTTTATTGGTGATATTGCCACGATGTACTCAGCGCGTTGGCTTTTCAATCGCGCTTCTCAACTTGATCCAAAAAATGTTCAAATTTGGCAGGCTTGGGCAGTTCTGGAATCGCGATATGATAGTGCTCTGGCGAGTATCAGACGTGCAGAGATTCTGAAAGAGATGGGGAAATATCCCGATGCACTTGCAGCTTACCACAATACGATCATAGATTTTCCTGATAGTGTCGTTGCCCGTACTGGACTGGCCGAGCTTCTGAAGGATATGGGGAAATATCAGGAAGCTCTTATAGCTTATGAAGAGATAATTTACCAATTCCCTGACAGTTCTGTGGCCCATACGGGCCGAGCTGAGGTTCTTATAGAGACAGGTAATTACGAAGAAGCACTTTTGGGTTATAAAAATACACTTGAACGATTCCCGAACAATATTGTTGCCCGTACTGGGCTAGCCGGTGTGTTGAAGGAAATGGGAAAATATGCAGACGCACTGATTGCCTACCAAAGTACTATAGACTGCTTTCCTGATGATGTTATCGCGAAAGTTGGACGTGCGGATGTTCTTAAGGCGATGGGGAGATATGAAGAGTCCCTTGCAGCTTACCTAGAAATAATTAAATGTTTCCCTCTCAATGTCATTGCGCGTTGTGGCCGTGCAGAAGTCCTAAGAATGATAGGAAGATATGCCGAAGCACTTGCTGCATACGAAGAAACCTCAGAAGGAATTCGGGATAATGTTATGGCCCTTTGTGGGCGCGCAGAAGTTTTGAAAGAGATGGGAAATTGCAGTGCAGCCCTTGCTGCATATAATGAAATTGTCGAACGATTTCCTAACAATGTTTGGGCCCATTCTCGACGCGATGGAATTTTACAGGAAATGCAAAAAGGCTTATGTATAATAGCCCAAGGGGAAATTACTGCTGGGAAACCTGAAGATGACTCTTCTCAGGAATTTTAATTTGATCCACTTTGCCGTAACCTGTCCGACCATGAGGCCGACATGATACGAAAAATAAGACAAGAAATTGAATTAATCAGACAAAGCTAACGTATACTTGAGATCTTTGTTGGGGACCGAGAAACGGAACTAGCATCGCCTCTTTCCAATATACCTTTCCTGACACAGGGGGGAGAGGGAGGGGCAGCGTTGACGCCGAAAGGGTCATTTTTAAAATCCGAATTGCACGCTTTTCATAAATCAGACTGTACACCAAACTGTACACCAAAATTTGGAAAACATGGTAAGGATGGTTGACATGGAAGGCAGTCTCGTGATATATAACTAGCCAATATAACTGTAAGTTGCTAAATTTATAAGGGATGTGGAGTGTGGGCTCAAAGCCCTCATAACCCGAAGGTCACAGGTTCAAATCCTGTCCCCGCAACCAAATAATCAAGGGATTCGGTAACTTACCGAATCCCTTTTCACGTTCGTACCTTCGGGGTCATACCCCGAAGGTCGGAAATTAAAACCCTCTGGCCGCAATAGAACAAAATCAGGGAGTTGCGCGATACGACAAGTCCATTAGCTATTTTTATCGCAACGTCCAAGATCGTCTTGGCTAATGTGACTCTGATAATATAAAACTGTTTTAAATAGCTTGATTTAAAGCGCGGAATAGTTTACAAGTACGCCAATTAAAAAAACATAAATTATGTGCTGCGCCGATAAGAGCAAAATCAGAGTAATCTGGTGACGCAAAACCCTAGGGTCCATAGTGGAGATTAATGGATTGCCGGTTACCGAAGAGTAGGATGGATGTTTCTTGACGCTCATTCTCACTACAAAGAGAATGAGCGTTTTTTTATATTCCTGATGGCCGTGCCGGAGCCAGTGCTGTAACTCCAGTAAACTGTTATAGCCAGTGGGAAATATCTGCTGAAATCGCCCTGTTTTCTGAGGGAGCCACATTAAGAGCAAAAAAGTTGAAAATCTCAGACGACATACACAAGACCCTGGTGCTGACTAGACGTATATCACAACGGCACTACACGGGAGTGGCTGCATGTTCTTCGTTGATCGACGACTATACAGCGGTATGGCTACGCCTTCGTGTAGATATTGGGACGCTAACAATAAAAATAGGCTTTATATGGTTGATTGAGCTATATCGTGGTATGAGTAGGTGATTTGAAATCTAATGTCGTTAGAATATTTAATGTTGTTATCAACCCGCCTCACATGACAAAAAAGGAGTGAAAGGTATGAAAAAATGTTTGTGGATGATGATTGTGACAATGATGTTTCTTGCCCCTCAGGCATCTTCTGCCGGTTTTTTCGGTCCGGATTTGCCTGAAGGCACCGTGGAGATGCAGGCCGGCGGAGGCGATCAGTCAAAGGTTTATGTAAATGGTAGCTTCGTCTTTAACCTTGACCATTTCGTATACGACTCGGGTTCACACATAGCGATTTTTGACCCGAAGATAGCGGGTGTTGTGCCTGGTAAAAAAACCAAGATCCAGAAGAAGCAGGAGACCGGTAAAAAAGGATTAGCGGTGATTGTTGAAGACGAGCAAACACGCTCGATGCTTGACAGCATGGCAAAGGATCCGGCGACCTGGAAGAAGTATTTCGAGGATGAGAGTTGCGACTTGGAGAAGGCACTTCGCCCACAGGTACAGCTCAAAAAGGATCTGCGGCCGAACCAGATTATTCAAAACTGTTCTGCACTGAAAAACCAGATCAATTTTGCACTCGCCAATATTGATAGCTCGGAGCATACAGTGATCGGCGGCGGGAGTGAGCGCAGGAAGATTTTAGAGGAAAAGGGTCTGCTGCCGACAGTCTCGTTGCCTTTCGACTATAAGAATGCTGTTGCTGCGATCCAGAAGGTACAAGACCCGCTTGTGATTGCCCGGATAAAGGCTATTTTCCGAGACTTCCCTCCTGACGATCAAGTCATAGCGACAGTTGAGAAAGTTGAGGTGGTGGAAACGAGAACTCCGGTGCATAAAACGATTGGCGGGCAGATTACGGGAGGGAAGCTTGTAAAGACAGAAAGGAAATGGTCTGAACCCGCCTTATCCACCAATGACGTTTTTAAAGAAAAATCGGTTGCCGCTTTGCTCGGAAATCTGGCATATACAGACGATGTTTTCGTGAATCACCTGAAAAATTTTGACTTCGGGCTAACCAACCCTGATTTGGACCCGGATTATGTCACTGGCGATGCCGGTGGTTTTCTGGGAAATGAAACAATAACATTTTCTCAGTGGAACCATCTCTCTCGCGGCATGTACGCATGGCACCGGGGAATGACGTTTGCAGATCATCTCTGGTTGCCGGAAGAGAACATAGTGGCTGGCCCTGGCGGACTGGGACGGTTTATTTCATTCCCCTTTTACCAAGATCCCTTGACTCCTGAACAGTACAAGACAGCATGGGTAACCTGGCATAGTATGGTTCAGGCGGATTCTGTTGACGACATTCGCAAGCTTGTGCTTTTCGGTGACGTAGTTCGCGGAGTCGAGCTGAATTCGCCGATCCACTCAGCGGTCACCTTCAAGGGTAAACCACTGACAGAAGCCAAGAAATCCACAGCTAACAGCATGTTTGGTGTAGTTTCAAAACGAGAAGAACAGACCGCAGCACAAAAAGAACAGAACACGGCGAATGTGACCTGGCCGGGGATGATGTCTTACATCATGCAGCATAGCATTGCGCCAAAAAACCTTCGGAGCGTGAATCTCCCCGTTATGTGGGATGTCAGCAATGACAAAGACCGTGACCCCAATGGCTGCAATCCGGGCCTTACCGCCGGCGAGTGGTACGGGTTGGTTTTATCCGCTGGTGGTGCAGCAGTGAATGACAATAAGAATTTTCAGGAATTCACAAAGGCCCTTTTCCGGGGTGACGCACCGGCAGCGAAGGGCGTAGTTGACAGAACTGTGAGTAGTGAAACATTGGCGAAGCTGGTGCAAGCATCGAAAGCAAATCTGCAAAAAGCAGATCTTCCAGACGATCTCAAACCGAAGCTGGGTCAAGCAATTGGAGCGAACCCCATGGCGATTTATAAACACCTTGAAGAAGTCGTGACAGCGATCTACAATCCTGGGAGCCAGAAATAAAGCAGATTATAACGGACAACGGAGGCCGCCGTCATGGCGGCCTCCTGATGCTGATGTCGGATCTTGGACATGGCACCGACCGCTCCTCAGCACCATACCTGCCTCGGTAATGCCGAAACCTTTGGTGCCCGCTGTAAGGGGACGGGGTGAAGGAGTACTCTGAGTGGGAATAAGTCCTGGTCGGCGGGGAGTGAGCTCCGGCGGCCAGAAGAGGGGGGGCGCCAATGTGGCTGTCCCCCCCCCCTTTTTTTGCTTTATTGCCTGCCCGCCCTCTCGATGGGGGCGGGCAGGCTTTTTTGGGTAAACAGGCTGATTATGCTGTCGTAGGGAGACGGTACCCGTTGGAGTTACCTCGCGACTACCAAATTCAACCGGTCGTAATGCTCCGGAACGCTGGTCGCAATCGTATCGGATTGCCGGTCGCAATCACGCCGGAATCGCGGTCGCAAATCAGATCGGAATGCCGGTCGCAATCGACCGGAATACGCACTCCACTTGGTGAGACCATCGAGGAGCCCTGCGTCAGGTGACTGATGCGGGACGAATTGGGACGTCTACTCCGACTGACTTTCCGACGATGTTGCTCTTTAGCCTTGCGCTCCCATGCATTCGGAGTAACGCAGGGAAAGAATTACTGTACACCAAACTGTACACCAAAATTTGGTAAACATGGTAAGAATGGTTGACATGGAAGGCTGGCTCGTGTTACATAACTAACCAATATAACTGTAAGTTGCTAAATTTATAGGAAGCGGGGAGTCTGGGCCCAAAGCCCTCATAACCCGAAGGTCACAGGTTCAAATCCTGTCCCCGCAACCAAAACATTACAGCCAGTTAGCCCACAAAGCTAGCTGGCTTTTTTGTTAGTACTGACGCAGCTATTGACGCAGGTTACATTGACGCAGTTAGATGCTTACATTGCTTCTATAATCCCCCGCTCTACCACATACCATTGTAAAGCCCTTCCTGACACCAATCCTATACATATCAGTGTCTTACCATGTTTATAGAATATAAAACTGCAAATATTACGTAACATCCTACCTGTAACAGTACCGATTTCGAAATCCCACACCCACCCGCCGGTTCTAATTGCTTGCGCTGAAGTCCGGCTTCGGCCTGCCTGTATGGAAACCTTGCGCATAATCGATGCCTATGGCATGCACCGCTTTAAGCAGGTCTTCATCCTCAATATATTCGGCTATGGTCTGTATCCCGAATTCAGAGGCCAGGATGGAGAGGGTCTTTACAAAGGCCATATCCTTCGGGTCTTTCAGCATGTTTTTCACAAACATACCCTCGATCTTGACAAAATCGATCGGCAGGCTGCGAATGTACTGAAACGAGGAAAATCCGGAACCGAAGTCGTCAATTGCAAATTTGAAACCTCGCATCTTGAGCTCAAGCACAAAGCTTTCAAGCAGGGTCATGTTCTTTACTGTTTCACGCTCGGTTATCTCGAAAACGACACTGTCATGCGGGATATCATAACTGCGGGCCAGGTCTATTATGGTCGGAACGAACTCTTTCAATATCAGCGATTTCGGAGAGATGTTGATGAAAATGAGCCCCTTGTAGCCCGTTTCCTTCATTTTTGCGAAAACCTTCTCCATCAGGATCGTATCCAGCTTATTGATAAGGCAAAGTTTCTCCGCGATTTCAATGAAATCGGAGGCGGAAATTACCTTATCCCCGATTTCAATTCTGCAGAGTGCTTCGTGACAGAGGACCTCCCGGCTACCGGTTGTCACTATCGGCTGGAAATACGGAATGATCCGCTTTTCTTCTATTACCTGCAACAGCAGCCGTGACATGTCGCTGCTCTTTTCGAACACATCAGAAACATCGTCATTAGTCGGCAGAATAATGCAGTTTTTCCCCATTGACTTCGCCTTGTACGTCATGTTGTCGGCAAACAGGAAGAGATCCTTCGGGCTTTGCGCGTGCATTGGGAACATGGCCATGCCGATAGATGCGGATCCCCGTATTTTGGTGCCGTCCGCAGCTGTAATCTCCATCTGTGCCAGAGCCCCCCTGATCCGATCCGCAACTATGTATACCTGCTCCTCGTCAGCTTCGCAGATGATCACCGTAAATTCGTCACCGCCGTACCGTGCCAGAACATCTCCCTTTCTCAGGCAATCATGGATGGTGACAGCCACCTTGGAGAGAAATTTGTCGCCTATGAAATGTCCGAACATATCGTTTACGTGCTTGAAATTATCCAGATCGATCATAAGCAGACCGAAATTTTCCTTGTGACGCTCCGAACGTCCTACCTCATATCCTAGGAGTTCCCAGAAGAGCCTCTGGTTAAAGAGATTGGTCAAGGGATCACGGGTCGCATAATATTCGAGATCTTTGGTGTACTTGTATATCGCCTTTATGGAACCTACGACATTCAGCATGGTGGTTAGTATGCCGTTTATGACCAGAGAACGTATCGGATCGGCAACAGTCTGGGATTGGACTCCGATGCCGACTATTCCGCTGATAGCGGGGCTTTCCAGAAAAAGAGACTTGGTCTGGAATTCTATTTCCGATTGATCGAGATCCAGCACGGAGAAATTGGGATTCACTATGTTGTGTACTATTTTTATTTCGGTGATTTTGGGGATTGTCAGTTTTTCATGGCTGACGCGCTGGCGGACTATTTCTTCCATGATATGCATGGTCTTCTGGGACGGAGGACAGGACCAGAAAATCTCAATGTCGTAGGACTCCTCCTCTACCTGGAATACACAGAAGATAGTGTAGGCCTGCATGACCGTATTCACTTCATTCAAGAGGTAGCTTACCCGGTCTTTCCAGTCGCGGATGGTTTCGGAGGTTATGATGAAGCGTTCAAGAACCTTTATTTCAAACTCCAGCATCTCCTTGCCTACGGCCAACCCTCTGATCCTGCTGATAAATTTGGTGAACTCGTGAAAAATATCCTCGAATTCTCGAAACCTGTGCTCTTCATTCTCCAATTCCGTTTCAAGTTTCGTAAGATCGGCCATGCTGTTTACTGAACGTATCATGCGTGCGAGTCTTTCTATGGCGTCACCCAGGTGCGAGTTCACGAATTTGGACACTGAAAAAGACATCAGAATGGGGATCGGGAGGAAGATGAGGAAAATGAACAGAAACTGACGCAGGAAGGTGAAGCGGAAACCCGTCATCTCCTCTTTTATGGACAGCACACCCAGTACATCGCCTACTTTCGCTGCTGGATGACAGCCAAGGCATCTAGATTCCGCCTTCAGCGGGAAAAAATGTTCCAGACCTTTAATAGTCCGGTGACGGCTGTTCCTTCCATCAGCAAAAGCATTCCGTATCGGCTCGTCTGCGTTCTTTGTGCCGTTTTCTGCCTTGAACGTTTTGAGCGGTACGATTGTGATCGAGTACCTGTCGGGAAGAAGACGTTGATATTCTCTTATTACTCCAGTCATCTCATTCATGTTTTTGCCCTGTTCCATGGCTTCGGTCATTAAAATTAAAATCCGATTGGCCATTGAAAAAGAGGTGCTGGTGGAAATATCCTCAGCCTGTCTCAGGAAAATCCATGTCAGGGTGGTTAAAACAGTAATGAAGGTTACAATAGAAACTATCAGGGTCGCAGTGAAAATGAAACGCTTGAGAGTGATGGATGTAATAGATCTGAACTTTTCAAGAAGATACATATTTTCTCCAGTTTTTACCAGTAAAACAATATCATGGCAGTCGTGTTACAGATTTTATGGTACGTGAAAATCAGGAGGCACAGTTCCGCCTGCGGCTGTGTGGAAGGCTGAGGTCGCTGCCGAACGGTGCAGTGTCGCCGTGAACCTGGACGAGGCCGCCTGATATCTTCCTGCAGCAGAGACGATGCTGTTGTCAACGCTGAAATCTTTGTTGCCGGGTAGTTTCGAGTCGCGCTGGAAGGTTTTGAGCTGACTTATGGCGGCGCCTGCGCTCAATTCTGTGGAGGAAATATTCATGGTAATGTATTCCAGGTCAAGTCCGCTCCAGCCAACCGCTTTTTAGGATGGATGCGGCCTGATATTTTCCGGCGCAAGGCCGTCAGGCCGGTGCCCTATCGCCATTGGACTAAAAAGATGATTTTGATCTTTAACGCAAAGCAGTGCGCATGTCAACAGAAGCAACATTATATAATTGCAACGCCGCGGAAGGTATGCTGGAGGGGGTATCGGTGCGGGCCAGAGCAGCCCGCGTCCCCGCTACTGAAACACGCCGAGCGCCTTTTTTTGCCCGGGAATATGTGCGTATTGGCACTGATTCAGCATCAGTCGACCAATCACGAACAATCCGAAGCAAAAAGCTTCACCAAAGAGGTACGCAGAGGAAAATCTAAATCTGATTTATGCTGAAAACAAGAAGATCTATGCCTTGGTTTAAGATTTCCTCTGTGTCCTCTGTCGTGAGGCCTTGTATAGTTTGAATTGATTTTCCTTGAAGCTTGCTTGATAGTTGCAAATCATTTTACCTTTTCTCGTTTTTCCTGCCGGGTCAAATGAACTTTGATGGTCTCGCAAAAAGTCGGAACCAGTTTTTCAAACGCGTATTCAGGAAAAAACGGCTTCCGTATTTCCAGTACAGTTGGATATCTCTCTACGTCGAAGGGGGAAGTGACTCTTTTAAAATATTAGATTCCGACTTGCCTAGAGAATTTGCGAGTGCATCAAATAAACTTTGACATTGCGCCGTGCGTACCTTAATCTCACGTTGCCGTTTAAATGAACTCGAATGCCTCGATGCTCATGCCGGGAAAACAGTTCTGACAGCGGTGCGGTTTCCCGGGATCGGTCAGCAGGTCAGTTGTGTCACGTCAAGGTTCCCTGAGGTTTGCCCCCGGACTGTCAGGATGACTCTCCAGGGGCTCTTCTTGAAAATGCAACACCACACGAGAGGGTAGCATGGCGGCCAACGATACGAACTCCATAAGAAAGCTTTTAACGACCTGTTGTGAAATTGAAACTCTGGCTGGAGAGTTCTACCGGGCATTAGCACGGTTGCACAAGCACGAACCGGATGCCGCAGCCCTTTGGCTGAAGACCGCCAGCGAGGAGGACAACCACAAGCTGCAGTTTGATCTTTGCCAACGTCTTTCTGTCATGATCGTGTCTGGCGCGGTCCTTGATCAAGAGAAGGCTGACCGTGCCCTTCAGCTGTTACGCGGGGCCATCGCGAAGCTGGAAACCTCTGCACCGACGGTCCCATCGGCACTGAGATTTGCGATTAATATGGAGACGATGATGATGGAGTTTCATATGGAACATGCCATCGTTTTTACCAGTAAGGATTATTCGAAAATGTTTAGGGCGATGATGGATCAGGATTGCGGACATATCCAGACACTAAAGGATTTTCTGAGCCGATACGAAGCTGGTTGCTAACCGCGGGAAAACCGGTACGGACGCAGCCAGGGGTACATAAGATTATAAGTTTCTATTTTTGAATAGGGCGGAATATGCCTAGACAGGCGCGTGTCGACCTTGCAGGTTCACTGCACCATATTATTTGCCGCGGCATCGAACGGCGAAATATATTTATTGACGATTCCGATAGGGATGACTTTGTCGCTCGACTTGTGGAAATTACTACAACGACATCAACTCGCTGTTTTGCATGGGCTTTGCTCAACAACCATTTTCATGTCTTGCTACAAACAGGTCTAGCGCCTATATCCCATGTCATGCAAAGGTTGCTGACTGGTTATCCACAAGGTTGCCGGCTCAGATGCGATCAAGAAGCTCAACGGGCATATAGCAAATCTTTGTGCTCAATGATCCGAACCTGAAACGTTGCCCGGCAGGGTAGGGCCTGTAGGACAGGATTGGTTCTTTCGGTCGTGGTACGCACGCTTGGGTTGGTTACCGCTTGGCGGTCGAACTTTGACTGGGAGGTTCCACTCTATCCCGCTTCCTCCTCTCAAAGGCTGTACACCAAACTGTACACCAAATTTTGGTAAACATGGTAAGCATGGTTGACATGGAAGGCGTGCCCGTGATATATAAGCACTCAATATAACTGTAAGTTACTAAATTTATAGGGAACAGGGAAAGAGTGGGCAGAGCCCTCATAACCCGAAGGTCACAGGTTCAAATCCTGTCCCCGCAACCAACAACATTACAAGGACTTAGGCCTAATCGCCTAGGTCCTTTTTTGTTAGTACTGACGCAGATATTGACGAGGCGATTTTGCCCGATTTTCAGAATATGGTAATGGAGAATCTCGCAGCTGGAAATACCTTCTTCCGAATGAGGCGCCAGGGCCGGTATCATGAGCACAACGATAAGCTGATCGGCGGGGCAACCGGTTGGCGCTACTGTTTAATCCTGAGGGTACGTATGGTACCCTCTACTTCTACTTCTTCCCAAGCAGCGATCTGTTTCCCCATTCCCGATCCCCCTTCTCAACGTAAGTCTCCCGAGCCTTCAAGGTAACCCGGCCGAACATATTTGATGGAGGACTGCTCATTTTGGCCTGGGTTCCATCCCCGCGACCTTGAGCTTCATCCTTGCCATCATGAGCCTCATGATGGCGACCTTGAGCATCATGATGGCGACCGTGAGCGTCATGATGGCGACCGTGAGCGTCATGATGGCGACCGTGAGCGTCATGATGGCGACCGTGAGCGTCATGATGGCGACCATGAGCTTCATGATGGCGACCTTGAGCGTCATGATGACAAGCATGAGCTTCATGATGGCGACCGTGAGCGTCATGATGGCGACCGTGAGCGTCATGATGGCGACCATGAGCTTCATGATGGCGACCTTGAGCTTCATGATGGCGACCATGAGCGTCATGATGGCGACCATGAGCGTCATGATGACGAGCATGAGCGTCATGATGACGAGCATGAGCGTCATGATGACGACCATGAGCTTCATGATGGCGACCATGAGCTTCATGGTGGCTACCATGAGCTTCATGATGGCGACCATGAGCTTCATGATGGCGACCATGAGCGTCATGATGGCGACCATAAGCGTCATGATGGCGACCATGAGCGTCATGATGACGACCATGAGCGTCATGATGGTTGACACCGGCAACCAAGACTTGATGGTTAGCGGCAGGGGAGGGGAGCGACCGCTCAGATCCAAATCTGCAGCCATGAAGGGTCTGAGGTGAGGGGGCGCATGCCTGAGGTGAATTGTCTTAGGGGGTGTCAAGAAACTTGATTGACCTCGAAAGCTGATCTGGTACCGTTCATGACACGGTAATGACGGATCTCCAAAATACTCCCGGTGCCCCTTCAGTAGGAGGTGATACGGATGGGAATGTAGCTTGCCTGATGAGCAATGGACGGGGCGCTTCAATCCGGACGACCATTTATTCGACGTTCATTGTATCCGTTGTGACGAAACTCCGGTCGGTCACCACTTCAGCCTTCTTGACTTCCCCCTGTACAGCATCCTGAGCACCAACGCGGCCCCGTGTATGTAGGTGGGATGGCAACCAGCCGTGGATGAACAATTTGAATCCCTTGACGGTGGCAAGCCATATGTCGCAATGGATTGAACAGCTGGAGCTTTCCAGGGAGGGATATTATGAGGAGTCTATTGAGGAAGTCACAGGTCAGTCAGATTTGTGCGGAATTTACACTTTGGCATGCTGGATAGGCAGGTAATTCGCTGCAATTATCTGCCTGAACCTCTCGCTCGTGGTCGCCCACTCGACGATGTCCACCTGAAAGGGGAGGTTGCTCTCCTCGAAGGCTTCCTTGAGCGCGTAAAGAGTCGCAGCCGGAAGTGGGGCGTCATCTCTTACCAGCAGGTCCAAGTCCGAATATTGTTTAGGATTATCGCCGATCCGTGAACCGAAGACCCATACTTCACGGCCCGGAAGGTGTGTCTGGAGAATCTCTCTGACGATTATTTCTTCCTGAAGGTTTAAGCGGATTTTCCTAGTCGGCATTGCGTTCTTTTAACCTCGCCAGCAGGGAGGCAGTTGATCCGGCAAAACTCGAAATGACGGAATATACCAAGCGGGCCTTCTCCTCGTCGTAGACGTGGGAGGTTAGGTTGCGCTTCTCTCGGTAGTCAAACCATGGTGCCACGTCGTCCACGAGCCCTCGTTCCCCGCCGACCCGGAAAAGCTGCTTGAAGGGGTAACCGTCGACCTCGGCGGGGCTGGCTACCTCCTCCTCCAGCTGTCGCTTGAGCGTCTTCCAGGAGAGCTCGAAGGTGTACTCGAACCGCTGGATGCAGGCATCCCTGAGCTCCTCGTCGTCTGGAGCGGCAGTCGCACGTACCAGCGCGCGGTTGAGGCTATTGAGCGCTTTTTCCATTGACGACAAATCAAGTGCCATAGTGGTGAGCCTTCCTTTTGCACCTCGGTGCTTTTCCCCAGCTTCCCGTGACTATCCGGCTCACTCCCGCATCGCAAACCGGGAATTGCTCGTACGTCAGTGCCGGTGAACCTGCGACACACAAGTGACTTCCAAGTCTCCCTGAAAGCAATGGTTTGAAAGTATTACGGACCTTGCCGTGAAGTCAAGAGCATTCTCCGGCGAGCGTCCCCAGCAAACTGATTCAACGTTTACAAACGACAGTTTGCGGGGTGAGATAGTTTGTCTGGGCGGGGGCGCAGGGTGTGGTTGTGCGGGGCCATCTGACTGGGGTGAAGAATTCCAGCAAGTAGTGGCGGAGCGGTTAGGTATCCGTTTAGATTACAGGAACCCTGGTAGGCCAAGGAAGCGCTAATGGCTCATTAGCTGAAAATAAATCTGTCCCGCATTTCCGTCCCGCATTTCCTAAATAAATCTGTCCCGCATTTCCTCGCATTTCCCGGTCCCGCATTTTCCGCCGGTTCCCTAGAATCGCAGGGGCGTCCCCCTGGTTCCCTGGTTCCTCTGGTTCGCTTCTTACGTTGTTGCGATCTTTACAACGACTTTGTGGATATGCTCTGGCGAAATAAATGGCATATGTGCGTCTTCCGGAAAGTAGATCGCAAACGCTCCGCTTTCAGTTGCAAGCCAGGCATCAGGTTTGTCCGCAAAGAATTGCATATCGGATTTTTGATCATACCCCTGGGTCGGTTGATTGCACAATGACTTGGGCTTCCATCCCATAGTATCGGTCCCTGCCAAGATCAATTGAATATCAATGTATTTCTCGTGTGTTTCAAGTAAGGCATCTTCTTTCTTGCGACCAGGTCCCTTAGACACTATGGCATAGATGCGGTCACCGTCTATCTCACATTTTCCCAAAGGCAGTTCCTTCAAGTCCGAACGCGAGAGGAACTCAAATGCTTATGTGAAGCCCTTGTTCAGGGTGCAATAACGATGCGCATTTTCGAGTATATCCAAAATCATGTGTGAGCGGTTTCGTGAACGTGTAGCAAACGCGGCGCTTTATAGATGCAGGTGGCGCTCGGCCCCACAGCTTCTTCTTCGTGGTGCCGAGCGCCGGTTTTCGTG
>Ga0209430_1000352_pt1 | contig 49788 bp, 52 predicted proteins | sample BarGraIncub1133A_FD_184504 | JGI IMG/M metagenome (GOLD analysis project Ga0209430, IMG submission 184504) | Arctic peat soil microbial communities from Barrow, Alaska - Barrow Graham LP Incubations 11-33A (SPAdes) (version 2) | ecosystem: Environmental > Terrestrial > Soil > Wetlands > Peat... | reverse complement strand
CAGCCAGAGCCGGGGCGTAGGGGGTCTTGCAGGTAAGGCAGACCCCGCCAGCCTTGACCCGTGATGGATCAACCTCGGCCTGGTCCTTCAACATATGGACGTGGCCGCGGGGCTCATTATATTCGACGCCGAAGCCCCACCCGTTAAACAACAACGCCATAAAGGGGTATTCGGACAGCTTGTCGAATGCCTCGCCGCCATCATTCCCTTTTTTGTACTTGCTTTTGCCGACTGGGGTCGCTTCGGCGGTCTTTTTCCAGGTTTCATATTCACCTGGATAGGCTTTGCCCCAGACTGCCGGATCTATTGTGCCATCAGGAATCTGTACCCCCTTGACCATTTCAGCTTTGGGTGGCGAACAGGCGGTTAGCATGGCGCCGCATAGAATAGCAGCCATGAATGTTGTAAACAGTTTCATCTTCATATTGAATCCTCCTGGTTGGTATGTTGTTCGTTAGAGTGTTTCGATGCTGCCGGTACCGGTGTGGGTAATACGGCGGTGACAGCTCCAGCAGTCGCGTGAGGTGTCCATCTGTGACACCAGCTCACTGTGGCAGCGGATACAATTGGCTTTTACGACCTTGGCGCCATGTTCGGACAACGTGATCCGGTCAGGCACATGACCGGAGTAGAAGAACAGCACATCCTTCATGCCGTCGATGGATTTCCAGACGTAGTGCAAGGCAACATTGTCGCTAGGCAGGTGACAGTCAACGCATTTGTTACGTCGGTGTGCGCCGGAGTGCATGAAGGCGCTATGCTCGTTCTCCATGACGTGACACCCGGCACAGAATCCCGGTGATTCCGACTTTGCAAGCAATTGTGGCGGTCCTAATAGCAGAAATACTGCACATAACGCTACTGCGACTGCGGCAATAGCTGCTATTTTCAGACGTTGGCCACTCAGAAATAGTCTCATTCGTTCACCCCCTCTCTTATTAATGTGAGTTAGTTACCCGTACGTGGCTCGGGTTTTATACCGTTATCTTACGTCGTTCGTTCCTTGTTGCCATCTATTGGCGGTCAGAAGCACTACCAGGCCTCCAGACCGGCAGCAGCTACTCTTTGATGTAGGCTTGGTAATGGCAACCCTAGGGGAGTATCTTTTGGCTCTGATCCTGCTCCTTACGTACCATGTGCAGTGCTTTGGGGGTCACCGGGCAGATGTATTCACAGGTTCCGCACCCGGTGCATAGTGCTTCGTCAATCCGTATCCCTTCTCCCATGACTACGATGATTGCCTGGCTGTTGCAGCGTTCCACGCAGCAGAAACAGCCGCAGTTCTTTGCCAGACAGTGCAGGTTGACAGCTCTGGCCACCATATTCCTGTCGGGGACCGGTTCCCTTTCCGGTTCGGCATCATCCGGAGGTACATAGGGTGGATTCTGCCCTTCCTGCAGGTTTCCGCCGACCTTTAACAAGGCTTCCCCCAGGGAAAAAAAGCTCTGCCTGAAAAAATCCTTGCGGGACAGCGTCACTTCTTCTTCCTTTTGGGAACAGATTTTATCTCCTCCTTCACCTCCCCCTGAACATGGCACGAAGTGCAGTTCAGCCGCTCGGGATGGCTGGTGGGCGGGGCGCTCTTCAGGCCGGTGCGATGACACACGTTGCAGGCCTCACCATCTTGGTTCGCTTTGACCGCATGCGGAATCACCGGAGGATTGTCCGGGGACTGCAGCGCGTCGGCAGCCAGATCCGGCTCCGGCTGTTCATCAGCAAAGGCAGCGGTCACGAATGCCAGGGAGATAACGATAGTCAGCAACAGTATGGGACGTACAATCCGTTTCATGAATAGCCTCCTTGTTTTTACCGTACGTTCAGTTCTGTTTTACTTTGTAGAACAGGTCGATATTCAGGGCGTTGGCAGGACAACAGTCAACACAGGCCAAGCAACGGCTGCAGTCACCGGCGGTCACCTGTCGCACCCCCCGTTCCAGTGGCGGTGCCAATACCTCCTCCACCGGGCAGACGCGCAGGCAATCATTGCAATGAGTGCAACGGCTCTCGATAAATCCAACCCGTACAGGGCTGAAGCGGGCCAGAATGCTATAAAAACCACCCAGAGGGCAGAGAGAGCGACACCATACACGTCGGGATACGGCTATTTCCACCAGCAAAATTGCGGCCACCGCCAGTAGAGGCATGAACGACAAAAAGGCGATGGCTCGGCTGATGATGCCGATTGGTGAGAGTACCTCGAAAAGCGGGATACCGGTGGCAGCCACCGTTAACACCACTAAGCCCAAGCTCCAGCGATTGGTTGTCAACGGCAGAGTTGTTTCGCCGCTCCCCAGCCGACGGCGCAGTTTGTCTCCCAGTTCAGCCATCAGGCCGACAGGGCAGATCCAGCCGCAGAAGCTGCGCCCTCCCAGGATAAAATAGAACGCCATAACCAGCAGTGCTGACCCTAGATACGCTAGCACCAGGACTTTCCCGCCGATCAACGCCTGGAGAAAGGCGAGAGGGTCTGCCAGCGGAAGGCCGAACAGATCGGCAGCAGCCAGGTTGCCGCGGAAAAACGTCATGCCCAGAAGCGGTGAGGCGATCAGTGCCAGCATTGTAAGTTGTGTCGTGCGTCGGAGGATCCACCACTTAGAATTCATAACTATCCTTCTGGATCTCCACCGACTTTTGCACCACAATGACCGATTTTGGCAGAACACAGGACTTTTCGCAGATACCGCACCCGACACATTTTTCCTTGTGTACCACCGGCTCCATGATTGTGTGCTCGCCGGTACGGGTGTTATGCCGCGGTTCGATAGTGATCGCCTTGTCGATCAGGGGACATTGGCGGTAGCAGACTTCGCAGCGCAATCCCCGGATGGAGAGGCAGGACTCGCGGTCGATGATGACCGCCGTTCCCATACGGACCTTTTCAATATCCTCCAGTTTTTTGTCCAGCGCTCCTGAGGGGCAGGCCTTGATACAGGGCAGGTCAGAGCAGAGGTAACAGGGCATCTCGCGCGGGATGATCACCGGTGTACCGATACCCACACCGGCTTCGCCACCAGCCATCGTGATGGAGTGGTAGGGGCACGCCTGAGCGCATTTGCCGCACCTGACACAGGCAGCCAGAAAGCGCTTTTCCGCAATAGCTCCCGGTGGACGGAGCGTAAAGCCCCCTGCCGCGGCTGGCCGCAGATAGACGGCGGCAACGCCGCTCCCGGCCAGCATCAGGGCAAGCGGGGTTATGGCGCTCCCTTTCAGGAACTGCCGCCGCGATATGCCGCTTGGTGGTGTTGATTCAGTATCCATGCGAACGTCTTTCATTTATGCCTTTTTAATCTTTACCGCGCACTTCTTGTAATCCGGCTCCTTGGAGAGAGGATCAAAGGCGTCAATACACAATTCGTTGACCAGCTTGGTTTCGTCAAAGAAGGTGGTAAAGACGCTCCCTTTCTCCGGGGTGCTGCGCCCGTTGATCTCTGCCGGTAGTAGGACGGTGCCGCGACGGGACGTGATTCGGACCATGTCACGATTCCTGATTCCCAGGCGTTTGGCATCCTCGGGGTGGATCTCGATGGTGGCACCCGGTACGGCCCGTCTCAATTCCGGTACCCGGCCGGTCATAGTGCCGGTATGCCAGTGCTCCAGCAGGCGGCCGGTGCAGAACCAGAACGGATACTCTCTGTCCGGCGACTCTGCAGGAGGCTCGTACGGCCGGAACCAGACATTGACTTTGTAGCCGGGCGCCTTATAGAATTTGATTCCCTCACCTTTCTTTACGTACGGGTCGTCCGCTTCCGTGTAGCGCCAGCGGGTCTCTTTGCCATTCGGCTTGACCGGCCAGCGCAGACCACGCACCTTGGCATACGCTTCGTAGGGGGCCAGATCCTTGCCGACACCGATGGTGAATTTGCGGTATTCCTCCCACATCTCCTTGTAAAAACCTTTTTCGCTGTAGGGGAAGAGATGCCCAAGCCCCATCCGCTTGGCAAACTCGACCAATTGCCAGGTATCTGCTTTCGCCTGACCTGGTGGCTCGATCATCTTGAACCACTGCTGGGTCCGCCGCTCGGTATTGCCAAATACCCCTTCTTTCTCGACCCAACTGGCGGAGGGGAGGATGACATCGGCTACTTCCGTGGATTTGGTAGGATAAATGTCGGACACCACGATGAAGGCCTTGCGGGCTTCGGCCGCCTTGCGGAGGCGATTCAAGTTAGGCATGGACTGGAACGGGTTGGTGCACTGGATCCAGATGCACTTGATCTCACCTCGGTCGATGGCCCGGAACATTTCCACCGTGTGGAGCCCTACCTTGGCTGAGATTTTATTGGGATCGACGCCCCAGATTCCGGCGGCCTTCTTACGGTGCGCCTCGTTCGTTACCACCATGTCGGCGGGGAGACGGTGGGCAAACGTGCCCACTTCACGGGCGGTGCCGCAGGCCGATGGCTGGCCGGTCAGGGAGAGAGGATTTTCCCCCGGTTTGCAGATCTTACCAGTCAGCAAATGCAGGTTGTAGATCAGGTTGTTGACCCAGACACCGCGGGAATGCTGGTTGACACCCATGGTCCAGAGCGAGTTGACCTTGCGGGATTTGTCACTGTAAATTCTGGCCAGTTCTTCGATTTTTTTGGCCGGAATTCCGGAGAGCTTTTCACCCCACTGGGGAGTGAACTGTTTCATCAGCCCCTTGTATTCGTCAAAAGTCAGATTTTTAATATCCGCCGGAGTTTCGTTGAAAACCTCCTTGTCCTTCAGGCCGTAGGGAGCGTTCTCCTTGCCGCGCTTGAAGCTGACGTGCTGCTTGATGAATGACTCGTCATAGAGTTTGTCCCGCAGGATAACGTGGATAATTGCGTTGACCGCCGCCAGATCTCCATGGGGGCGCATGGCGATATATTCGTCCGCCATCTTGGTCGTGCGGGTTTTACGGGTGGCAATGTCGATCAGCTTGACCTTGGGATGTTTCAGCTTGTTGTCGATCAGGCGGGAGAAGAGCACCGGATGGGCTTCTGCCATATTGGCCCCCCACAGGATGTAGGTGTCGCCCAGGTCCAGGTCGTCATAGCAGCCCATCGGTTCATCGGCTCCAAACGTGTTCATAAAACCAACAACCGCCGAGGCCATGCAGAGTCGGGCGTTCGGCTCCAGATTGTTGGTGCCGATACCACCCTTCATCAGCTTGGAGGCGGTATACCCTTCGTGGATGGTCCACTGGCCGGAACCGTACATGGCAACTGAATCGGGGCCGTGGGCCGCAATAGCTTCCTTGTACTTTGACGCAATCAGAGTAAGAGCCTCGTCCCAGCTCGCCTCAACCATCTTGTTGCCCTTGCGGATCAACGGCTTGGTCAGGCGGTCCTTACCGTAGAGAGCTTTGGAGAGAAAGTATCCCTTGATACAGTTGAGTCCCTTGTTGACCGGCCCGGCCGGGTCTCCCTTGGTGGCGACAATTTTCCCTCCCTTGACGCCCACCAGCACACAGCATCCGACTCCACAGTAACGGCAGGGGGCCTTGCCCCAGATAATACCGGCCTCAGCCGCCTCAACGCCCCTCGGACGTACCAATGGAACACCTACTGCGGCAAACGCAGCTGCAGCTGCACTGGCCTTGATAAAATCCCGTCTGGTCAATTCCATCGCATCCTCCTTGCCTAACCCTGTTAAACAGGATAAGTGCGTTAACGAAGTTGTTCTCTGATTGGAAACAACCTCTCGCTTACTCATAATTGGCGTGACAAAAATGGAGCAGCTTATGGCAGCTCCGCCTCAACATCCTCAAAATTGTGGTAGGCCAGTTGCACAGAAATAACGTCTTCAATATTCTGAAGCCCGGTTACCAGTTCCACCTCACCATCAACCGTATCAGCTTCAACCACCGCCACAATCCGGCCATCCGGCAGAACGCCATGAACCTCGACACCGGCGACCGCAGCCAGCCGCAATGCAACATCATCCGCAGTTGACGCCATACATGTCAAAACAATTCCCGAAATAGGCATAGACTCTCCTTTGCGGCTATATATCAGCTTAAATACATACCAAAAATCTGCAGACATGCAAATACAAGCTTGAAAATATCAATGTTTTGGCCGCTGCAGATAGACTGCTAGTTGTCTCTTTAAAGTAGTACCCACCATGAATGTGCAAATGATGGACCAACTGTTAAACAAGTTTCTATCGTATTGTAATACTGAGTACTTTAGTGAAAGAAGGAAAGGGGCGAGAGTCTTGCGTTCCCAGATGGTAACGCAAAGCTGATTGACGTTACGTTTTATCTACCTGCTTCATTTTTTGCCAGAGGGTCTTGCGGGAAATATTCAATATTTTAGCCGCTTCCGCCTTGCGACCGTTTGTCTTGGCGAGGGCATCGAGAATCGCCTGCTGTTCAAACTCATCTCTGGCACTGGACAGGTCGCATTTTCCGCTTGCAGAAGGCTTGTTGAAACGGCCGGGATGGCCGCTGTTACTTTTGTTGGCGACAAAATCGCCGGGAAGGTCCTGTGGTACTATGTACGTATCCTGGCAGAGGGCCACGGAACGCTCAATGGCGTTTTCCAGTTCCCGCACGTTTCCAGGATAGTCGTGGGAGAACAGCAGAGAACGGGTTCCTTCGCTGATTCCCACAACCGGCTTGTCCATGGATTGGGCAAACTTGGTGACGAAAAATTCGGCCAGTGGCAGAATATCTTCACGCCGCTCCCGCAGCGGTGGAATCTGAATCGTAATTACATTCAGGCGATAAAAAAGGTCTTCGCGGAAACGCCCCTGTGCCACAAGTTTTCGGAGGTCCTGATTGGTGGCGGCGATAATCCTGACATCAACGTTAACCTGCTTTTCGCTCCCCAGTCGCACAACTACCCTGTCCTGCAGCACCCGCAACAGTTTGGCCTGGGCATTGGCCGGCAGGTCTCCAATTTCATCCAGAAAGATGGTGCTGCCGTCGGCCTGCTCGAACTTGCCACGGTGACCGGTTACGGCACCTGTGAAGGCACCGCGTCCGTAGCCGAATAACTCGGATTCAACCAGATTTTCCGGCAGGGCGGCGCAGTTGACGGTTACCATCTGTTTCAGGCAGCGCTTGCTGTTCATATGAATTGCTGCGGCGACCAGCTCTTTGCCGGTGCCGCTTTCGCCGGTGATTAAAATGGTGGAGTTGAGGTGGGCCGCTGAACCGATGGTCTGAAAGACCGGTAGCATGGCGGAACTAATGCTCACAAACCCGACAAGAGAACAATTGCCACCAACACGCTGCTTGAGGGTTTCATTTTCGATCTGAAGTTGGTGCTTCTCGGTAATGTCGCGTGTGACCAGCAGCGTTCCCAGATAGGTGTCGTCCGAATGCCGCACCGGGTAGTAGGTGTTTTCAAAGAAACTTCCACGGACCTCAATGACACGACGTGATTGCTTGATCGAACCGTCCCGCAGGCCCTGCAGCAGCATCTGAACCCTTTTTGCCGACCCAGGGGAGTGTATCGACTGTATTGTACGACCGATGAAGTTTTCGGCTCTGATCCTGCGGATATTCTCGGCGGTCTGGTTGATATAGGCAATCTGGTCATCACTGTTGACAAAAATTATACCCTCACCGAGGCTCTCCAGGATGGCGTGATAGGTTTCCGACATCGATTTTAGCTGCATTAAGTATCTCCTATGTTACATAAAGGTAACACAGGAGTGCAGATGATTGCACGTAGTTTTGGCTTCAGCAACAGCAATTATCTCTCCATCCACTATATTCCCCGCTATCTCCGCAGTTAAATTCATGGATTATGAGGTGACTTTATACTTGACCTTTTAGGTGAGAGTAGTAAAGTGGACAAAAATAGTCTTTTTAATGGGAAAGGGGATATGTCATGTCACTGGAAGGAATAAAAGCTCCTGATTTTTTGCTGGAAGGGAGTGACGGTAAACAGCATGGTTTGAAACAGTATGCTGGAAAAACTGTGGTTGTTTACTTTTACCCGAAGGACAATACGCCCGGCTGTACCAAAGAGGCGTGCGGATTCAGGGATCACTACAAGGCGTTGACGGATAGTGGCGTTGTGATTCTGGGTGTCAGCAAGGACAGTTTGGCTGCTCACGAAAAATTTATTACCAACTACAAGCTGCCGTTTGTATTGTTGAGTGACCCGGATTGCTCTATGATGCAGGCCTATGAGGCCTTTGGAGAGAAGGTTATGTGCGGTAAAAAAACGACAGGTACGATTCGCTCGACGGTGATTATCGGGCCGGATGGGATAATACGTAAGCAGTGGGCAAAGGTTGCCAAAGCAGAGCAGCACCCGGATCAGGTGCTGGAATATCTGCGGGGCTGAACTCCGCTTTTTGATGCCGGAGGCTGGACGTATCTAAACAATTTAGGAGGATCAGTGAATATGAAATTTATCTCCCTTGATGAAGTTATTGCGTTTGCGATTGACCGTGAAGACACCGCCTACAAACTTTACAAACGGGCCGCGGAACTCTCGACAAGCATCGCTGCAAAAAAGATGTTTGAGGAACTGGCTCAGGAAGAGGCGACCCATAAGGACGTTTTTGTCAAGATTGATGAGGACAAGGCGGAGAGTCACAAGCTCTGCACTCTTCCGGAATCCAGTATCGCAAAATACCTCGCTGATGTTCCCTTCCGGGCTGATCTGACCTACAACGAAATTCTGGCCTTCGCCCTTAAAACTGAGGAAAACGCCTACCAGCTCTACAAGGCTGCGGCCGGTATGACTGAAGACCCAAAACTCCAAAAAATACTGATGAATTTTGCTGATGTCGAACTCGGCCACCGCCGCAAGATAGAGGCTATTTATGAGGAACGGGTTCTGACTGAGGGATAATGGTTTCAATACAGTGCCACGGGTAAAAACAAGAAGGCGGCCAAAGCGGCCGCCTTCTTGTTTTAATCATCTTTCCGCAGCCCTACTACCGGTTTTTATACTTCGATCCGGAATTCCACCCCACCTTCAGTATTGCTGGCGGTCAGATGGCCGTTCATATTCTGTTCAATAATTACCTTGGACATGTAGAGGCCGATGCCGGTGCCTTTGTCCGGTGTACGGGTAGTGAAATAGGGGTCGAAAATCTTGGCAATGATATCCTCCGCGATCCCTCCGCAATTGTCCCGGATGTAGACGACCGACCGCCCGTTTTCACACGTTACGTGGATCTGGATACACGGTGCGGTGACAGCACGCTCGATGCATGCTTCACGAGCGTTGGAGAGTATATTGAGCAGCACTTGCGCATATTCGTTTTGATAACCTATGGCGGTGACCGTTTCATCATCTTCAAACTCTACCTGAATATCACGGTTCGACAGTGCGGCGGAGACAAACTCAATGGCGCGGTGGACCGTCTTGCTGACGAAAAAGGGAGCTTTCTGTTTGTCTTCGCGGAAAAAATTGCGGAAGTCATCGATGGTACGCGACATATGCATGATAACATCCATCGCGGTGCCGATCTCCTGTTTCAGCTCGTCATGCGTGATGCTGCCTGCATCGAACGAAAACTGCAAGTTCTGGATGATCAAACCGACATTGTTGAGCGGCTGACGCCACTGGTGGGCGATATTGTTGATCATCTCGCCCATGGACGCCAGGCGCCCCTGCTGGATCAGGGCCTGGTCCTTATGCCGCAGATCGGTGACCGCCAGGTTTATGCGCTCTTCCAGCGAGTGATTCAGCTCTTCAAGAGTTGCCTGTGCCGATTCACGTTCGGCAACCTCTTCTTCCAGCTGTTCGGTCTGTTCGAAGAGCTCATGTTCTATCTGCTTGCGCTCGGTAATATCATGGTTGCTGGCTCGCCATCCCCAAGGGAGGCCATTTGGGGTGGAGAGTTGCCGACAAACGTGACTGATCCAGCGCACATCACCGTTCTTGCATACGATACGGATTTCAAGCGGCAGAATCTGCCCATAAGAATCTTTGACATGGGTATGATCGCGGAATAGAGCGCGGTCATCGGTATGGACAATGCTGTGGAACAGCTCGCGGTTGCTGTTGAATTCTTCAATGGAATACCCGGTCAGTTGCTGAACAGAAGGCGACATATACTGGAATGAGCCATCCGGTAGTCGCCAGTATTCCCAGTTGGATGCATAATCCGCGACAATCCTCAGAAGTGATTCGCTTTTCTGCAGTGACTCCCGCGCCATCTGGCGTTCAGCAATTTCTTCTTCCAGTTGCAGTGTTTGCCGGTGAAGCTCGTTTTCTCCCCGTTCCTGATCACGGGCGCTTCGGGAAAGCTGGCGTGCCCCCATCCCGGTCACTCCCAGACCCAAAAACAGGATCACGCCGTGAAAGACAAGAGAGCCGACAATCTGTCCGCGGCTGGCATCAATCAACGGTTGAATCGGTATTGAGACACTTGCACCGCCACGTACGGAGCCGACAGTATATCCCTGCGCTCCATGGCATTTCAGGCATGGTTTTTCAGTGATAAGGGGACTCATAAGTCGCATATACGGTTTGCCATCCATAGTCACGACGGCACTGACTTCGTGCGCGCCGCCTTCGAAGGAGCGGAGGGCATTTGCTTCCCATGGATCAGCGGCGTTCTCAGGGCGGAGCGGTTGCAGGCTGGTAATATGAGCCCGGCCGGTAAAAAGACTCTCCTCCTTCGCAAGTTCATTGACCTGCCGGGCCATGTAGGCGGGATTTATGAGTGTCAGCAGTTTCCCCGAAGGGGTGCTGATATCACGCTCAGGTATATGGGAAAGATGCGGGTTGGGAGGATACTGGAGGGTCACGGGCACGTAAACACCGCCATGAGACGCGCTCCAGCGGCGATACAGCGCATCACGCTCGATTGCGGCTCGCGCTTCAGCTAGGGCGACTTTATGGAATACCGTTCTTTCTGCACGTACGTTCCAGAACCATGAGGCCGTGATCAAAAGTGTCCAGCAGGCGGTCAATATCCAGGCAAACAGTCTGATTCTCCGGGAGAGAGAACCGTTATCGTCAGTGAGGTTCATGGACGTCGTTTGTGACGGATGCATCTGACACCTCTTCTGTATAAAAAAATGCCTGAAACAGGTTACCTATGCGAAGCATTCCTGGTAACTGAGGAACAATAACGGCCGGTTGATACACCGTGTGTGCGGTCGCTTTACGGGAGCTTTATCGGGGTCGAGCGCGCCGTTGCTTTCTGCACCACACAGTTCAGCCAGGTGCCAATACCTGCTGTCAGATACATATGCCAAAAAAGTTTCAAAAACGCATTAAAAAAAACATCAAAACTCTGATGCTTATTTTGATTATTAAATCACAGCGTTTTTTGGATCCGTTTCAGCAGAAGAGAATTGAGTACGACTGATACCGACGAAAAGGCCATTGCGAGACCGGCATACTCTGGTTTTAGAGATATACCATAGCCCGACAGCAGGCCGGCTGCCACCGGAATACCGAGGATATTGTAGAATAGCGCCCAGAACAGGTTCTGCTTGATCTTGGACAGGGTGGCCCGGCCGATTGTTATCGCTCGTACGGCGTCCTGCAGATCGCTCCGCATCAGGACAATATCACCGGTTTCTTTGGCAACATCGGTACCGCCGCCGATGGCGATCCCGATCTGGGCCTGTGCAAGGGCGGGAGCGTCATTGATCCCGTCACCAACCATGCCGACGATCATGCCGCGACTCTGGTACTCTTTGACCACCTCCCGTTTGCGATCCGGCATCACTTCGGCTTCGAACGTGTCGACTCCGACCTGTTTCGCAACGATGGCAGCAACATCAGCGTGGTCACCGGTAATCATGCAGGTGGTTATGCCCATGCGGCGCAATTCGGCAACCGCTTCGGCCGATCCCGGTTTTATGGTGTCAGCAAATGCTGCGACGCCGACCAGGGCGTTCCCGGCAGCAACGTAGACCAGTGATTTACCGGCCGCCGTCAATTCGGTGCATTTCTGTATCAATGGCGTCAGCGCAATTCCGAGCTCGTCCATCAGCCGCTCGTTGCCGACCGCCAGCTGGAATCCTTCGTGGCGACAGGTTATTCCCAGGCCGCCCCGCTCCTCAAATTCATCACCCTGACCCGGTTCTATCCCCGCTTCCCGTGCTGCCGCGACCGCAGCCTGGGCCAGCGGATGGGTCGAATATGCTTCGGCGGTAGCCAGACACTCAAGCAGCTTGGTCGGGTCGACGCTTCGCGTAACCGGGACCAGGTCGGTCATCTCCGGCGTCCCCTTGGTCAGGGTGCCGGTTTTGTCGAGCAGGAGAACGTTCAATCGTGAAATTGTTTCGAGAACGGAGCCTTTTTTTACCAGTATGCCGCGACCGAGAGCAATGCCGCTCCCGACCATGATGGCGGTCGGTGTAGCAAGACCCATGGCGCACGGGCAGGCGATTACCAGTACAGCAATTGCAAAACGGAAGGCGGTCAGAAAGTCGCGGGAAAGAATGGTGTACCAGATAACAAAGGTGACTGCCGACAGCACAATCACAATCGGCACGAACCATGCTGAGACAGCATCGGCAAAGCGCTGGATCGGGGCTTTATCCCCTTGGGCCTCGCGCACCATTTTGACGATTTGTGCCAGCAGGGTCGCCTCGCCGATTCGTGTCGCCCGGATCCGCATGACGCCATTTGTGCTGACAGTCGCTCCGGAAACGAGATCACCCGGTTTTTTAAGCACCGGCAGGGATTCGCCCGTGATCATGCTCTCGTTGACGGCGCCACCCCCTTCAAGTACTTCGCCATCGACCGGAATGATATCCCCGGCGCGAACCAGAACCACGTCGCCGACCCGGAGAATAGAGGCGGGCACCTCTTTTTCACCGCTTTCGGTGACCAGGCGTGCTTTGTCGGCCTGCAGGTGGAGCAGCTTCTTGAGCGCTTCACTTGCTTTGCCACGGGCTCGTGCCTCAAGATATTTGCCGAGGCGGATAAAGGCGATCAGCATGGCCGAGGTTTCGAAAAAGACATCTCGGTGCGGACCGAGCAGCCCAAAGTAGGCTGCCAGTGAATAAAAATAAGCGGCCGAAGTGCCGAGGGCCACCAATACATCCATGTTGGTGCTGCGATTTTTGAGGGCGCTCCACGCGCCGCGATAGAAGATCAGGCCGGCAGAAAACTGGACAGCCGTGGCGAGCAGCAGATTGAGCTGCATCGCGGCACGATTGGAGTGCAACCCCATAGTCAGCATGATCGGCAACGAGGCCAGTAGCGAGAAAATGAACCAGTTTCGTTGAATGCGGAGGCTGTCGTCCTGGGCGATCTCAGCCTCGTGCAATTCTACCGGGGTGTAGCCGGCGGCATGGACGATGCTGAAAATATCGGCGGAGCTTAGCTGCTGCGGATCAAAGCGGACGAAACCGGTTTCTGCGGCCAGATTGATGATTGCGGTTGTAATTGCGGGATGTTCGAGCAGCTTCTTTTCAAGGGTGTTGACGCAGGAAGCGCAGTGCAGGCCGCGTACACCAAAGGTCAGCTCGCCAGGTGGTTCGGGGCTGACAACTCCGTAACCAAGCGTTTCGACCAACCCGGCGATCTCTTCTTTCGTGATGACGGCAGGATCGTGGCTAACGGTCAGTTCAGCCATGGCAAAATTAACGACAGCAGTTTGTACTCCATCTCGTCGGGCCAGATCCTTTTCAATCCGGGCTGCGCAATTGGCACAGGACATTCCGGTGATTTGCACGTTAGAAGTTATTATCTGCGGTGTTGTGTAGAGGTTAATTTCGTCAACGGACGTACCCCGATTTGACAGGGCAGTGAAGGTTTCCTTACTCATAAATCGTTACCTCTGCTTGAAGTTGCCACGCACGAAGTGTCCCCAAGTGATTTTTATGGCCGATGCAATGGGGAGCGCCAGCAGAATGCCCCAGAATCCGAGCGTTTCCCCGAGGGCCATGACCATAATTATGGTTACCAGCGGGTTCAGGTTCATTGATTCCTTGAAGACCAGCGGCTTTATGACATACCCCTCAACAAAGTAGATCACGGCAAATGCAAACATCGTCTGCCCTAGCATGGCTGCGGACTGGAATTTAAACCAGGCAAAGAAGAGTGCCGGCAGAGTTGCAATGATGACCCCGATGAAGGGGAGGATCGAGGCGGCGCCGGCAAAGGCGCCGCAGAAGATCGGATGGGGGACCCCGAGCGCAAAAAGAGCGGCCGTTGCGAGCAGCGCAACGATGATGGAAACAACCACCTGACCGCGCAGATAACCACCGATACTGTTGTTGACTTCATGAGAGATATCTACGATCTGACTGCGCCGACCTTCAGGGAGCCAGGAAATCAGCGTCTCGATGACCGTCTGTTTGTAGTAGAGCATGAAGAAAACCAGAATCGGCGAAAGTACGATGTTGAAGAGATTGAAAAAGATGCGGGTCCCGAAACTGTAGGCCCAGAATCCGGTCTTTTCTGCCGCCTTATCAACGTTGCCGGATGCTTTGTCTATGAGCCACTCTATCTCCTCCGAGCCATAGCGGTCAGGCAGACGGCTTTTCCAATCCAGGGCGACCTGTTTGAGTTTCTGGATATAGGACGGCAGATCAAGGACAAAGGAGTTCCAACTGATGGTGATGGCTGGCAAGATGAATGCCAGGAAAAAAACGGTCAGAACGGTCAGTAGACTATACAGAAGCCCCAGAGCGTAGATCCGTTTCATGCCACGCCGTTCGGCGCTTACGAGAAGGGGATCAAGAAGATAGGCGATGACCCAGGAAAGGAGAAAGCATGAAATGGTGTGCTGCAGTGCGTAGCCGGCAGCGGCCAGCAAACAGAAGAGCAGAATCGTGGCAATAAATCTGCCATAATCGTTGCGCGGAGTGTGAGCGCAGTGAGTATGTTCCATAGTGACTCCTATGCGTGCTTCATGCCATGCAGGAGAGCATCCGTCGATAACAGGTTGTTTTCTTCCATCCATGCCTTAAGGCGATTGGAAAGAAACTGATCCTTTAATAACGTAAAACGCTCTTCCTCGTCTGGGTAGAATGAAAGGATATCCTCGATTTTACCGTACGGTTTTTTTCCTGCCAGCGAGCTATGCAGGAGCTTTCTTAACTCATGATCGGATATCTCTTCAACGAATTCCGTTATAATCTGCCGTTCGCTCCGATAGTCAAACGGGGGGATTTCCAGGAAGCGTTCGCCGTTGTTCGCGAGTTGTTGCCGGACTTCACTGTTGTCAGATGCGGAGGGGACAGCGAAAATTTCGCCGGTCAATCGGTCGAGGTAGTACGCGTTATCAAACTGTCCGCTGGTAAATGCCCCGAGCAGATCCTCCCACGATATTTCAACACTGTGAATCATAGCCATCAATTTCTCCTGTCTTCTTCTTGTTGACTTTTTACTGCTGATCGAAGCACAATCCGGGCCATGCGAACAATTTTTATAGCCGATGCCCATCTTGTGTCGCCGGACGACTCCAATTACCGCCTGTTGCTCCGCTTTCTGGGGGAACTGGAGGGGAAGCTGGACTCACTCTATATTATGGGCGACCTGTTCGACTTCTGGCTGGGGTTCCCGTCACACCCGTATCCACTGTATGATGCCGTTCTTGACGCCTTGGAGCGCTTGGTTGTGCGCGGCTGCAAGCTGGTCTATTTTGAAGGAAATCACGATTTCCATCTCGGCACTGTTTTTTCCCAGCGACTAAAAGCGGAGATTCATACCGGGCCATTTATCGAATATATTCAGGGTAAGCGGCTCTATGTCTGCCATGGCGATCAAATAAACAGGGAAGATCGCACCTACCGGCTGTTGAGATTGCTGCTGCGCACCCGTATGGTCGCTGCCAGTGTCAGGTATTTCCCCCCGGCTTGGGCGCTGAAAATCAGGGAGCGTCTGCAAAAACGGAGTCAGGCAGGCTATGTCGTAAAAACAGCCCGCTGGGACTACCGGCAAATCCTGCTTGATTTTGCCCACTACCTCCAGAAACAGGGATGTGACGGCCTGGTCACCGGTCATTTCCATCTTGCTCTGCGTGAAAACCTTCCGGAGTCGGCCTTCTCGATCCTGTCGCTCGGCGACTGGATGGGGCAGTTCACCTATGGCGAAATGAAGGATGGAGCGTTGCGGTTAATGACCTACCCCGTCAACCCTCCTATCTCTTGAAAAACTCTTCCAAAGCCTGCTCTCCAACCTGAGACGCCTTGATTCTCCATTTGTCTGGATTGATAACCAGCGCTACCAGTGCGATGCGAGGATTCTGTATCGGCGCAAAGGCTGCAAACCATGAATAATGCCCCTTGGGATCTGTGCCGTCGATAGACCCTGTTTTGGCTGCGATCGAGACGTTAATCAGCGGCCGGCCGCGACGGTCATGAAACGCTTTGCGGGAGGTGCCGGTCAGGACGGTTTTGGAAAGCATTTGCGTCAAAGATGCCGATGTCTCGGATGTGACCAGTCGTCGCAGTTCGTGGGGAGTAAAGGTCTCTTTTTCAATCCCTTGTCCATCGACAACGCTGCTGGTCAGCCCTGGAGCCATCATTATCCCGCCATTGGCTATGGCCGACATGATCACCGCCGCGTGTAGCGGAGAGATCTTGACGTCATGATCCAATCCGGCACCCATTAGCCTCAGATCGTGATTGTTGACCGGTTCCCCCGCCTGACTCGGTTTGGCCGGGGTGCCGGGCAGCAGTTTCTGGTTGAAGCCGAAGCGGGAAACAGATTCCATTACGAACGACTTGCCGGCGATGTCGCTTGCCACACGCCCGTACACCGGATTGATCGATTTACCCATGGCATGGGAGACATCCATGCGGTTATTCTTGCCGCGAGGGCTAGCATCCCAGTAACGTGGATTTTCGGAATAGGAACCGCCCCGGAATTCGATCACTGAATCAGGTGTGATCTTATGGTTTTCAAGCGCTGCCGATGCGGTAATGATTTTGAACAGTGACGCCATCGGATATAGATCATAGGCAGAACCTTTCGCCCAGTCCGGGTCAACTGATGAGTAGGCGGTCATGCCAAGAATACGCCCCGTGGACGGTTCCACGGCGACAAAAACGCCGTACGGCACCTGGTTCTTTGCCAGAAAATCATGGACCCTTTGCTGCAGACCGCTCTGGATGGTATAGATGTGCTGCAGCCCGTCAGGGGTCCGGGCAGAAATGGTGGAGCCGTTGACTTCTGCCGATGCAAGAAGGTCGCTGGCGCTCTCGAAGCGACTTTTTTTAACCGCTTCAGCCGGTTTTGGAGCGACTGTGCTGAAAGACGCAATCCAGCCGCGGACATGCACACCGGCCGATTCTGTCTGGCGTAGCGCCAGAACACAGAGCGGTGCAAGAGCCAGGACAATGGCGATGAACAGCAACGCCAGCTTCAGCTGTCGGAGGTGCTTTCCCGTCGGAAGGGAAATGCTGGGTCTTGCCGGTCCACCGGCCGGCTTAAACCGCTTGTTTCGGGATCCAAACCCAAAAAAAGTGAAGCCGGAAGTCGTCTTTTTTTGTGATAAATGTTTTAAATCCTGCATGATATCCCGGGATAAGAGTAGTCAGTAATTATATCGTCAAGCGGTTAGTGTTGTCAACGGGCCAGGTGGCGGAGGACATGGCAGAAACGTCATTTACATCTGCCAGAAAGAATTAATACGGTTAATGAAGGCGATCAGCAGACCGTAGTGATGATGGTCGAACAACAAGGTGATGCGCGGCAGATGGACAAGGTCCGGTTCATCGATCTCTTCCGGAAACGCCTCGCAACTGCGGATTTGATCGCCTTCTTTGATAAGTCCGGGAAACTCCTCGGTCAGTGTTACGATCTGTTCTCCCGAAAGCATTTTCTGTAGGCGTATAACGAGCCGGTTTTCAATAAAACGGAGCGAATGGTAGGCGCAATAGAAGGTGTTGATTACCTGAAGCGCCTCCTCCTCGCTTCTGGTAATGGTAAAGAGCGAGAAATCCTCTCCCGAGATAAAGCCCTTTACCAGAAGGCTCTCTTTGATAAAGTCAAAGAAACGCTCCCAGTAGCCATCCTGGTCGTCCATCAGAATCAACGGCTTGGGAGATGTCTTGCCGGTCTGTATCAGTGTGAAAACTTCCATCGCTTCGTCCAGCGTTCCAAATCCTCCCGGAAAAACAACAATCGCATCAGCCTCTTTGACGAAAGCCACTTTACGGTTGAAAAAGTACTTGTACGTTACCAGCCGCGGATTGCGGTACATGATAGGATTTGGTTTCTGCTCGAAAGGAAGTCGAATATTTACGGCAAAAGAATTTTCACTCCCGGCCCCCTCGTTGCCTGCCTGCATGATACCGGGTCCGCCACCCGTAATGACCATATAGTTGTTTTCTGCCAGGCTGCGACTAAAGCGCACACATTTCTTATACATCTCATCTGACTCTTCCGTACGGGCCGACCCGAAGATGGTAACTTTCTTCCGGAGTCGATAGGGGGCGAAAACCTTTGCTGTATAGCGCATTTCCCGCAGGGTGCGGTTGATTAATTTCAGGTCAGCCAGATAGTCAACGTCCTGCCCGATTTTAAGTGTTGCAAGGATCATTTCTTTGATTACGGCGGGATGATGGATGCCTCCTGATTCTTCAACCAAACGGTTGATGATCTGGTCGATCGGTTCGTTGTCCCTGGAAAAACTCAATTCCATAATTCAAGCCTTTTGGATGGGGTTTGTAGTGGTATATGAGCCCAGTACGGTATCACAGCAAACTTTTTAAAGCAAACAGCTGATTACTTCCGTAATCATGGAAAACATGCCGAATAAGCTTGAAAGCGGGCAGTAGGTTTGCTATAAACACCAGATATTCTTGTTCTACTTACAAGTATAAAGATTCTATTGCCGACGCGCAGGGAGACAGGGCATGTCCAATCCAACGCTGGTCATGTACGAGGAAGAATTCCAGGAAGTCAATGAGGTCATTGAGCGTTTATTAAAGGAAGCCAACGCCAAGGTGATTTTTCTGGTAGACAAAAATGGCCAACTCATCTCAGGCGTTGGAGAAACCGAGCGTTTTGATACAACGTCGCTTGCTTCTCTGACTGCTGGAAATATTGCCGCCACCGGTGGCTTGGCAAAGTTGATAGGTGAAAAAGAATTTTCGATTCTTTTTCATGAAGGGGAGAAAGATAATCTCCATATCTCCATTGTAGGCGGAAGGGTCATTCTTGTGGTTCTGTTTGACAACCGCTCATCACTTGGTCTTGTCCGGTTGCGCGTAAAAAAATCATCTGAGGAGCTTTCGGCCATCTTTGAAAAATTGATGAAAAAGTCGGAAGAACGTGAAAAACGTGGCTCTTCCGATTTCCCTTTTGCCGAAATAACTGACGACGACATCGATAATCTTTTTAGCTGAAGCCACTCAACATGCTCTGTCGGTTACCACGAAGTGTGTTTTGCCTCCGGTACTGCCTGAATACTATCTGACTTACTAATTGCTGACGGGGAAAGCCAAAGATGTCCTTCATCAACTATGCTTCTCGTGAAATAAATTGTAAAATAGTTTATTACGGTCCTGGCCTGTGTGGGAAAACTACGAATCTTCAATTTATCTATCAAAAGACGGCGCCGGATGCCAAGGGTAAGATGATTAGTCTTGCGACTGAGACCGAGCGGACGCTGTTTTTTGATTTTCTGCCGCTTTCATTGGGTGAAATACGGGGGTTCAAAACCCGTTTCCATCTCTACACTGTACCGGGGCAGGTTTTTTACGATGCGTCCAGAAAACTGATTTTAAAAGGTGTCGACGGCGTTGTTTTTGTCGCTGATTCGCAAGAAGAGCGAATAGACGCGAATATTGAGTCGCTTGAGAACTTGAGGATAAATCTCAAGGAGCAGGGCTATGATTTGGACAAGCTGCCGTACATAGTCCAATATAATAAACGGGATTTGCCGGGCACCATGTCTGTAGAAGAGTTGCGCAACGAGCTGAATCCCACCAATGTCCCTGAATTTGAGGCGTGCGCCACAACAGGCGAGGGCGTTTTTGAAACGCTTAAAGCGGTAGCCAAGCTGATTCTTATTGACCTGAAAAAAGGGAAATAGTTTGAGTGCAAAAACGCATTCACACGCAGATAGATAGTCGCTCAATGGGAACTGGTGGCCAACTGACGAATTGGCCGATTTTGTGCCGACGACTCTTAGGGCTTGATTTATTTTATGGAGCGTGGTAGGTATCACATCCCGCTGTTACTGAAGATTGCTGTACACACGGAGAGATGGCCGAGTAGGTCGAAGGCGCTCGCCTGCTAAGCGAGTATACTGGGAAACCGGTATCGAGGGTTCGAATCCCTCTCTCTCCGCCACTATCTCATTTTATTCCACCCGAATACCCACAACCAATTTACAAGACAAATAACACTAGGTGGGGATCCCGTCTCTTGCTAGTTGGTCGCATCGTTCATTTTCAATATGACCGTCATGTCCCCTTACCCATTTCCATTGCACAGAGTGTGGTTTTGTCAGGGTAAGCAGCAGCTCCCACAGGTCTTTATTGACGACAGGTTCCTTCTTGCTGTTGCGCCATCCTTTACGCTGCCATCCAGCAATCCATTCTGTCATGCCTTTGACAAGATATTGAGAGTCGGTCGTGATCGAGACTTGGCAGGGGCGCTTTAGCTGGCGAAGAGCTTCAATAGCCGCTGTCATTTCCATGCGATTGTTTGTTGTATCTCTGGCACCACCGCTGAGCTCTTTCACGCGCCCGCCGTAGCGCAGGATCGCTCCGAAACCACCGGGTCCAGGATTGCCGCTGCAGGCGCCATCGCAGAATATCTCTACGATCTGATCGTCACTTTCTGCCACATTCAGCTCCTTCCCCGGTTAATAGTGTGGCAATCTCCTGCATCAATCGATCAACAATCAGCAGGTGGGTTTCTTTGCAGTCACCCAGTTGAAACAGATCACTAAAATCGAGTGGCGCTCCGAAAACCACCGCCGCGTACTGCCGAAAGCCGGGAAATTTCCAGCCGTTGAGTCCGGTCAACGCCGTTGGAATAACGGTTGGTCGGGTATCGTAGATGATCTTTCCGACTCCGCGATTTCCGGCCCCCAATTGCCCGTCTTTATGGCGGGTACCCTCGGGGAACAGCATGACCTTCTGGTCGAGTAGCAGGTCGTTTAAGGTTCGGCCGGCCCTGACATCCCGTTTACGCTTGACCGGGAAAGCTCCCCATGAAGTATAGATCAGGCGCTGGAACGTTTTTACAAACAGTTCCTCTTTGGCCGGCGCCCAGAGCATCTGGAGGGGATTACGCCTGATAACGGCCCAGGGTAGAAATATGGTGTCAAAGGCTGATATATGATTGGAAGCGATCAGAACCGCGCCGCCATGCGGGATGTTGTCACTACCCTTGATAACAAACCTGTTCAAGCATGACGCGTAGAATCCGATGACATAAACTGAAAACGTAACCCAACAGCGTTGAAGAAGATGTGCCTTCACGATACTCCTTATAAGTCGGTATTGTTTTACGATTCCGCTGCGCTTATAACATACCGGAACAGTTCAGGCAACATCCGTCCGGTCGCTGGAATAATCACTTGAAAGGTTGTCGGCCACTTTCCGGTACTGGAGAGGCGTAAGGGCGAACAAAATATTCGGAATCGGAGGGGGGAGTCGTACTATGCCTGAATTCGCAGTAAGTGAAGAAAAGAACCGCTGGTTGCGCCTGAAAATGGCCGAACTGGGGGTGCGTGAAGAGGAGCTTGAGGAGAGTTTCGTGCGCTCATCCGGAAACGGTGGCCAGCATGTCAACAAGACTTCAAGCTGCGTTCAGCTGAAACATAAACCGACCGGCATCCAGGTTTCCTGTATGCGGGAACGGAGCCAGTCGGTAAACCGTTTTCTGGCTCGCCGGGAGTTGCTTGAACGAATCGAAGCCGCTTCCGGCGTGGTAACGCCCGCGATGAAGCGGGTAGAAAAACTGCGCAAGCAGAAAGACCGTCGCAGGAGGCGGGCTGTCAAAGCCTGAAAAGCGGCTTAAACAGGTCACAGTATCTTTTCTGGACGGCCGTGATGACGGTGCTGCTAGTGCGCCTCGCTCCAGTTGGCTCCATGGCTGATATCAACCTTGAGCGGTACCCTTGTCTCTACGGCGCGCTCCATTTCCTCCTCCACTAACTGTTCCACCTTCAGTAATTCATCCTCGGGAACCTCTAAAACCAGTTCGTCATGCACCTGCATAATCATACGGCTCTGAAGCTGTTCGAGGCGGATACGGGAATCAACCCTGATCATGGCACATTTAATGATATCGGCCGCCGAACCCTGAATCGGGTAGTTTATGGCGTTGCGGCGGGCAAAGGCCAGCACGTTGCCGTTGCTGCTCTGGATGTCGGGAATCGGGAGTCGACGGCCGAGGATCGTCCGTACACAGCCGTGCTCTTCTGCTTCCCTGATGCATGAGTCCAGGAATGAGATGGCTCCATGGTGCCGCTCTTTATACGTGTTGATGAAATCTTCCGCAGTTTTACGCGGGATGCCGAGCTGCTTGGCAAGAGAAAAGGCGCCCTGACCATAGATGATACCAAAATTTATCGTCTTGGCCTGTCGGCGCATTTCAGGAGTGACCATTTCCGGGAACAGGCCGAATACCTCTGCGGCGGTGCGGGTGTGGATGTCCTCATCATTGGCAAAGGCGTGGCAGAATACGTTGTCGCCGGAGAGATGTGCCAGCACGCGCAGTTCAATCTGGGAATAGTCGGCCGAGAGTATGACATGACCCGGCGGGGCGATGAAGGCGTGACGAATACGCCGCCCCTCTTCACTGCGGATCGGAATGTTCTGCAGGTTCGGGTCGGATGATGACAGTCTGCCGGTGTTGGTGACGGTCTGGTTGTAGGAGGTATGCACCCGCCCAGTACGAGGGTTGACAAGGCGGGGCAGGGCATCGGTGTAGGTGGATTTAAGCTTGGCGACACTCCGGTAATCAAGGATCAGGCGGGCTATTTCCTGATCTTCAGCCAGGGCGGTCAGTACCTCGTTATCCGTTGACCAGCCGGTTTTACCCTTGGTTTTTTTACCGCTTTTTAATCCCAGACGCTCAAAGAGAATCTCCCCCAGCTGTTTGGGAGAGTTGAGATTGAAATGTTCACCGGCAAGAGAAAAAATCTGCCCCTCCAGTACGTTCATCCGTCCTTCGAAGTCGCCAGACAATCCGTTCAGAAGTGTGCAGTCCAGAAGGACCCCATGGTTTTCCATTCCGGCCAGGATTGGTACCAGCGGCATCTCGACCGAATGAAACAGGACGTCGTCGTTACCCGCCGCAAGCAGCGGCTCAAATTTCCGGCGTAACAACCAAGTGGCATCTGCATCCTCTGCGGCATACCGTGCTGCTGTCCCTACCTCAACTTCAGCAAAGTTTTTTTGGTTTTTACCGCTACCGGTCACATCTTGATAGCTGATCATGCGGTGATTCAGGTGCTCCTGAGCCAGGGCATCAAGGCCATGTCCATGCCGTAGTAACGGATTGAGCAGATAGGAAGCCAGCATGGTGTCAAACCAGGCGCCGGCCAGGCTGATGCCGTTATTGGCCAGTACCTGCATGTCAAACTTGATATTCTGACCTACTTTGCGCAGGGCGGGATTCTCCAACAGAGGGCGCAGACGGTTAAGAACGGTGTCGTGGGGTAGCTGGTTGGGGGCAAGAGTTCGGCTCTTCCCAACGTCCCCCCGCTGCGCGAAGGAGAAAAGTGTCCCCTCCGCCAACGGGTCGGAGGAGGAGAGGGGGGCGGTGATATGTCCCACCGGCACGTAAAACGCCTCATGGTCACGGTATGAGAACGATAGCCCGACGATTTCTGCCAGTCGTGGATCAAGACTGCTTGTCTCGAGGTCGAAGGCAAATTCGCCGGCCTGTTCCAGTGCCGTTGCGAGAGCCTCAAGTTCCGCAGCGGTGGTAACCGTATGATAGTTTTCGGGAGGGAGGGTTGCCTTGCCGGTTAATTCCTTGATTAGCGAGGTGAATCCGAATTTTTTGAAGATTGCATTCAGGGTTTCCTGATCTGGATCCTGTGCCGTCAGCGATTCCAAATCAACCTCTAGCGGGACATTGAGCTCAATCGTTGCCAGGCGCCGTGAGAGCAGGGCCTGCTCACTGAATTCACGTAGTTTCTCGCCACACTTTCCTTTGACCTCGTCGGCCCGTGACAGTAACGAATCAAGTGATCCGAATTCCAAAATCAGTTTTGCTGCAGTTTTCTCACCGATACCCGGCACCCCGGGGATATTGTCTGAGGAATCTCCTGCAAGTCCCAAAATGTCAATAACCTGTTCCGGACCGACGCCAAAACGCTCAATCACGTCAGAAATGCCGGACTCCTTGCCCTTCATGGTGTCCAGCAGGGTCACTTGGTCGGTTACAATCTGCATCAAGTCTTTATCGCCGGTAACCACTACCACCTTTCCGCCTTGACCGGCAAAGCGTCCGGCCAGAGCACCGATAATATCATCAGCCTCGTATCCCTGCAGTTCCAGCGTTGGGATGTTGAATGCTCTCACCACTTCGCGAATCGGTTCCATCTGCACCCGCAGATCATCCGGCATAGCGGCGCGGTTGGCCTTGTACTCCGGGTACATTTTGGTGCGGAATGTTGTGCGTCCGGCATCGAAAACGACCGCCACATGCTGCGGGTTGTAATCTTTTAGTAGCTTGAGCAGCATCTGGATAAAACCGTAGATGGCGTTAGTGGGGAAACCGCTGGGGGAGGAAAGGTGCCGGATGGCGTAATAAGCCCGGTAGATGTAGGACGAACCGTCAACCAGATAGAGGGTTTCTTTAGATTTCATGGCTTTCCTCACCGTGATGTGTTTCCCGCGTGAAAAGTGCAAAGGCCATAGCCGGACGCTTGCTCGATTCGCGCATGGCGAATTGCAATCCATCGAAATGCCACCCTTTAGAACTCCAACTGTTGAGTGTTTCTTCTATCGCCTCTTCAGTGACGGTCCCAATTTCAACAACCTTGTAGATCAGCATGATTGCATCCTTTAATGAATTGCCGCTGCAGCACCGGACTGCTCCGGTGCCTTTAAGACCGCATAAAAAAAAGCGGCCCGAAAGCCGCCCTGGAGATGTCTGTAAAAATCCGCTTACTTCTGGAAGCCGAGTTTGGCGGAAATTTCTTCTCCCGCTTTCAGTACCAGCGGAATCAGTTCGTTTTTAATGCGTTCATCAGAGAAGCGCATAGACGGTCCGGAAATACTGACCGCACCGATAATACGGCGGGTATAGTCTCGAATCGGGGCGCTGACACACTTAACTCCGGTATCAAGTTCCTCATTGTCAAAAGCATATCCCTGTTCAGCAATCACTTTCAACTGTTTTTTTAGGGAATCGCGGTCGGTAATGGTATTGGGAGTATAGCTTTTCAGCTCTTTCGTGGGGAGAAATGTTTCAAGCTCCTCATCGCTCATATAGGCTATCTGTACCTTGCCGGCCGCGGTGCAGTACGCCGGTAGTCTCGAGCCCACCCGCGGGACTACCCTGACGGTCATGGCTGTTTCGACAACATCAAGGTATACTATGTTAAAGTCCTTTAGAATTGAAACATACGTTGTCTCATTGCAGTTCGCAACCAATGCCTCAAGCACCGGCTTTGACTGCCTGAGTAACCCCATCTGCTTGATAAACGTCTGTCCGAGTTCAAGGGTTTTAAGGCCAAGACGGTAGTTTTCCGTCACTTTGTTCTGCTCGATGTAGCTGCGGGATTCAAGCGTCGCAAGAAGCCTGAACACATTGTTTTTATGAAGTTTTAAGCGTTTGCTCAGTTCAGTGACTCCCAGCTCGTCAACTTCACCATGGAACTGCTCCAAAAGGTCAAGAGCGTGGGAAACCGCCTGAATAAGGTATTCTGATTTTTCTTTTTTTGCCATGGTACGGATCCTTTTAGTGAATTGGAGTAATAGAAAGCGGTATGCAACATATCAAAATTGCGTCATTAATTAAAAAAATAACCAAAGAGGGCACTTTTGTAACAGTATTCTGAAATATTAGAATATTGTTTTACAATTGTCAAGTGCGAAAAATTGCTCTATATTTAAATTTCAGATGCGGCCATAATGTCTGCTTAATAGTTTGGTTATAAAACACGGGCGAGGATGCTATGCTGAACCTGCGCAAAAAAATACTTGTAGCAATTGATGGTTCCCCCCAGTCCGACAAGGCGGCTGAAGAGGCTGTTCGGCTTGCAGCAGGGAACCAGAGCCAGTTCAAAAGCCGCATCTACGCATTGCTTGTGCTGCCGAATGCGCCGACTGCAACGTACACTGACTTCGTCCCAGCGGCCCCGATGACTGAAACAAAAAAATGGGATGAACTTCGCGAACGCATATTTTATGTCGTCGAAAAATGTGCAGCTGAACACGATATCCCACTGGAGATGATTGTTGAATACGGTGATCCGGCCGATAAAATTATCACTCTTGCCAAACGTGAAGAAATAGATGTAATCGTCATCGGCAGCTCTGGCAAGGGGTTTATACAGCGTCGAATTAAGGGGAGTGTTTCCCATAAAGTAGCCAGTAATGCTTCCTGTTCGGTTTTTATCGTCAGGGGGTAACTCAAGGAAGGATTTTATGCGTATGTACCGTTTCATTGTTCGATCTTTTTTAGTCGGAATCACTCTGCTGCTGCCGCTGTCTGCCTACGCTGCTGAATCATTCCGCGTCCCTATCCTGTTATATCACCGGCTTGGGGCAACGGTTGTTGATGGCATGACGATCACGACCCCGGTTTTTGAAGCACAGATGAAATACCTGCACGACAACGGCTATAAAGTTATTACGCTGCGGCAGCTCGTTGACTATTATCGTGGCAAGGCTCCGGCACCGGGGCCTAAGTCTGTTGTTATCGTAGAAGATGATGCTCATAAGTCGGTATATAGTGACATGCTTCCGATTATAAAAAAATACCGCTTCCCGGTGACAGTATTTGCCTACCCGTCAGCAATTTCTAACGCAAAATATGCCATGACCTGGGACCAGATGCGTGACTTGAAAAAAACCGGCCTTTTTGACGTTCAGTCGCATACCTATTGGCACCCTAACTTTAAGAAAGAGCGCAGAAAGCTGAGTCAGGCGGCTCTTGATGCATTCGTCACGACACAGCTACAGAAATCAAAGGTCCGTCTGGAAGCCCAACTGGGATCGAAGGTTGATATGCTGGCCTGGCCTTTTGGCATATACGACGACTATCTGATCCGCAAAGCTACGGAGGCCGGCTATGTTGCAACCTTCTCCATTGAACGCCGCCACGCGACCGCATCAGATTCTGTCTTTAAGCTGCCGCGCTACCTGTTGGTAAATGCCGACAGTGGTAAGGCTTTTGTGCAGCTCTTGGAGGGAAATGCCGTCAAGCGAAATGTTGTCTATTAATGCCTGATGATGCTCTAAAAAAGCACCCATGCCCAGACTGCACCTGCTGTCAGTGGTGTTCGGAAGACCGCTGTCGACTTTGTCTGAACCAAACAGGGTGCCGTCGCCGCAAACGTTCCATCGCGGAACAGATTGCGTTGTACGACGCACTGAATCTCCCCGATTCAAGTCCGCTTAAGCTGTAACTTTATATAGTTATGCAACTAACATGATGCGTGACTATGCCGCTATATGAGAAATAGTGTTATATTTTATATTGTTATAATATTTATCTTGGAACAACCAGTCGTGTTATGTTAAAAAAAAGAATATAAAAAAACTAGGAGGTCGCAATTGAAAAAAACAACATTAGTAGTTCTCAGTATTGCCGCTCTCGCTCTTGCAGGGTGTAAAGACAAACCAAAGACTGAAACCCTTCCAGGCCAGCAGGCTGCTGGAGCCCTGCCGGCCGGTCATCCTGCGGTAGGTGGCGTGCCTTCGACCCAGGGAGGCAAGCCTGCCATGCCAAACGGTTCCGATGCCAAGGGTGCCAATCCCCATGCCGGCATGGCGCCAACGACTATTCCTCAAGGGGTTCCCACCAAGTCCGGCAAGGTGCTGCAGGTTCTTGATGGTGGTCAGTACATCTACATGGAAGTCCAGCTTGATGATGGTAAGAAGGTCTGGGTCTCTGCCCTGCCGATGAAGGTTGCCAAGGGCGACAAGGTCAAGTATGCTGATTCACCGGCGATACCGATGCACAGCAAGGTTTTGAATCGTGATTTTGAAGCACTTGTGCTGACCCAGGCCGTAGAGATAGTGAAGTAGCTTTCTCCCTCTGCGGTAAGGCAACAAAAAAAGGTGGTTGAACTCAGGTTCAACCGCCTTTTTTTGTTGTTATGAGTCGTGACCCAGTCTGCTGCTGCAAAAAAACAATTGGACGTGCACTGAAAGAGTGAGCAGCCGGATCTTGGCCCGCTTTATTATGGCACCGATTGTGACGGGCCGTGTTGCGGAACAATGCTCAGGACCTTGGCATAGAACGCTTTTGCTTTTTTGATCTTACCCCGTTCGGAATAGAGATCCCCCAGAAGAAACCAACCCCACGGATTGCCCGGTTGAATGGCCGTAATCTCCTGTAACTCCTCTTCAGCGCTGTCGTACTCCCCCCGCTGACGATGCCACTCTGCTGCGATAATATTAGTTGTGAAACAGTATCCAAGCCGCTGCTTTTGACGTTTGAAGCGTTCCGGGTCACCCTGCTGGTTCTTTGTCAGTTCTTTCAGGAGGCGAGCGGCTGTCGGCCCTGATGTAGATGTAACGTAAAGGGCGGCTTGACGCGAGTTAGCAAAAACAGTTGGCGTGGTGTTGCCGGATGCCAGAGCGTTTTTATAGAGCGCCGTGCCAGGATAATAGGCAAGAGGCGAGACGTAGCCGTCATCAGGGTGAATGTGGCGGACAAGTTCAATAGTCTGTCGAATGTCTTCGGCTGTTTCTCCCGGAACGTCACTGATCAGGAAAATTGAGAGATTGATGCCGATATCCCTGATCAGCGCACAGGCGTGTTCAATCTGGGTTGGGGAGATCTTTTTGCCAAGCTGACGGAGTATGCGCGGTGAACCCGATTCGACACCGAGTTGAATGCATTCGCAGCCGGCACGTTTCATTTCGATGAGCAGCTCTTCGTCAATTGCGGTGACGCGCGACTGGCAGTTCCAGAGGATTTTGATGTCTTGCTTCTGCAACAGCGAACAAAATTCCAGAACTCTCTTCCGGTCAGCCGTAAAGGTATCATCACGTATTGAAAAATAAATCAGGCCGAACTTCTCACGGATATACTGAATCTCTTCAACAATTGCGTGTGGCGAGCGGAAGCGAACCCGTTTCCCCCAGAAATCGGGGGAACTACAAAAATAGCAGGTGGATGGGCAGCCTCGAGTTGTGACAATGAATTCAGATTGCAATTCAAGGTCTAAGCCGACCGATTTGTCAAGGTAGCGCGCCGGCAGCGGCAGGCGATCCAAGTTCTCAAGGCTTTTTCGAGCGGCAGTGACCGTGATTGTGGCGTTGCGGCGGAACGCCAGTCCGGCTATAGTCTGCCATTCTGTCATTGATGACGCCTGTGAAACCAATTCCAGCAGCGTGGCTTCTGCCTCACCCAGGACGACAATATCTACTGGTGAACCTTCAGCCAATATATCTTCATAGCAGAAGGTCGCGTGCCCCCCTCCCATCACGATCGTGCTGTCCGGGAGGAGGTCGCGGCATATTCGGGCAAGCTCCAGTGAACAGTACCTGTTGTGGGTCCATTGGGAAATCCCTATAAAATCAGGATTCAGGGTCACTATTTCTTGTTTGATCCTGGATGTTGACCAGGCAGAAAAATTGACAAGAGTCGAGTCATATCCGGCTTCTAGCAATACGGCGTGCAGGTAGCACAAGCCGGTTGGTACGATACTGATGTAGGGGTCGTTACGGTGGGGTAAACCTGACTGGTAGGCGAGCAGTATTTTCATGACGAAAAAAAATCCGGGTCAGGTGACCCGGATGATGTAGTTCTGTACACGTGACAGCAGCTATTTTGCAAGACTGAGTGATACGCCAAGCGTATCATTAGTCAATATGTCACTCTCGTTTTCTTCTTCGATACCAAGGAGTAACTCATTGAAATCTATAGCGTCAGAAGCCGTATTTGTCATGCGCCTAGCCCCAAGGTAACGCGACAGGTAATAGGGCGTATCCATGGTTGAAATAACAACGCGGTGTTCGCGCGAAGAGGCATGTATCATCTTGCGGTTACCAAGATAAATACCAACATGTGAAGGAAAATTGGCGTAGGTCTGGAAGAAGACCAGGTCTCCTTTTTTTAGATCACCGCGCATGACCTCATTACCAACAGAAAATTGTTCCCGAGCGGTGCGGGGGAGCTTAACGCTCTGCTCACGGAAGACCTGCTGCGTGAAGCTTGAACAGTCAAGAGCGCTGCGACTGTTTCCCCCGAAACGATAGCGGGCGCCCAGAAAGCTGTAGGCACTCTTTTTGATGCTGCTTACCGCTTGATTGGCTTCAAGTGTTTTTGCGAGATCGACCGGCTGGTCTGACTCAAGGTCGGTCAATTCAGCCAACGTATCCGTCAGCTCCTGTTCATTTAAAAGATCTTTGTTGATAAGTTGTAGTCTGTTGGCACTAACGGAGCGAGTGGTTGGCTCGGCAGCAGCCACAAGGACCAGGACCTGTCCGGGTTTAATTCTGTTTCCTTTCAGCCCGTTAAGATTCCTGATACTCGACATCTTCATGCCGGTTTTTCTGGCTATTTTTGGAAGCGTGTCACCCTTTGAAACTTTATAGGTATCCTGATGAGCTGAAGATGCAGCTTTCTTCTGTTGTGACTCCGCATGCGATGGTATCATCAAGCGAGTACCCTTGGAAACACGGGAAGCGGTCAGGTTGTTGACGGATTTGAGCTCATTCACGGAAACATGATATTTACGTGCAATAGAGTGAAGTGATTCGTTTTTTCGCACTACATGTGATTTTGAAGCCAGAACCAGCTGAGGTAATGACAGGAGTATGAGGCAGATCGCAAGAACAGTACGAATATGGGCCATGTTCCCTCCAGGCTGTTTTAAATTTGAAAAAGAATGGCACGTTTATATAACGCCAAATTTAAAAAGTCAATCGTTGTTGCATATTTAAGGATGTTTACCGGTCTGGATGCACGAACAGAGGGCTATCGCGGGCGTTTATCTACGAGCGGAAAATTTAACTATGACTGGAGTGTCCCGAAGTATTACTACCTGTTTATCCGGTAGGCGTAGATTTTTCAGATATTCTTTTCCTCTTTTGATTTGGCTGGCGTCGATGTCATCGGTTGCCACAGATGTAATCTGTGAAACCTGACTGGCGGGCCCCTCAATGTCGACCGTGTTTGGTTCACATGTGCTGTACAAGTTTGACCGGGTGGATGATATCCTTCCTTTAACTGTTGCTTTTACCGGCACGCTCTTGCGTAACTTGTTTTCTGCTGAAACGCGAACACTGGAAGGTGATACCGATGTTACGACCATGCCTGGCGGAGTGGTGATGTCGGCATGACTTACCCGTATAGTTGTGGTCCCGTCCGATATTTTTGATGCGTCAATTTCGGCGGTCAGCTCAAGCTTTGAGGGAGGAGGAGTCAGGCTTGACATGGCTTTAATCTGGACAGTTACATCTTCGGGGAGTGTGCGGAGAAGTACTATACCGTCGGGAATGCCATGCAGTCGTACCGGGGCAGTTACCGTTGTAATCTGGCCCTGACGGGTTGTAATCAGCCCCCAGAAAACGCACACGGCAAGCAGAAGTGATACTTTCGGGACCAGATTTGAAAAAATGCGTTGCCGTAGCGTGATATGAGTGGGGGTAGTTTCACTGCGCAGCAGTTCATCAAGGGCCATAATCAGTTCAGTCGGGGTGCTTATACGGCGCAATGTTCCGGCCGTTACCAGTGACACCTCGCCACGTTCCTCTGATATGGCAACAATAACCGCATCGCTCCGTTCCGAAAGACCGAGAGCAGCCCGGTGGCGGGTACCCAGGTGCTGCGGGATCTCCGGGCTGACCGAGAGCGGCAGGTGGCAAGCCGCCTTTTCAATCCTCCCGTTATTGATAAGTGCGGCTCCATCATGAAACGGTGCGCCGTCATAAAAGATCGACTCAAGCATTTGCGGGGAAATTTCACTGTTTATGACTACCCCGTTTGTCATGAGATCATGCAGCGATTCATTACCTTGGAAAACAATCAGGGCCCCGGTCTTGTTTGCCGCCATTCGAAACAATGTCTCGGCAATATCCTGGAATTGACTGTGTTGTGTTTCCTGGTGGCTATCGAGTATATGGCGCAGGAGGCTGAAGCGATATAATGCCTGCCGGATTTCGGTTTGAAATACGACTATTATGAGAATGATCAGTACCGTGCCAAGCTCCTGAAGAACCCAGCTTGTCATATACAGATCCAGGAAGCGGGTCGCAAAATAGATAAGGGTTACGACCCCTAGTCCCAGCAGTACCTGAATAGCCCGCGTGCCGCGAAACCAGGAGTACAGCTGGTAAAGCAGAAAGGTCATAATCAATATGTCTGCAATATCCTGAATGCGGATAGTCGGTATCACTTCGTTGTGGCTCCTGATTAGATACTGGTTGATTTTTTCTGGTTAACAGCAGACAAAATATGCTACATGTACACGCTATTTTTATAGCACTTAAATCTCCTAAAAGGTAGTGGAAACAAATGTTCAGGCTTTCTGATAAAGGCGAAAAAATCCAGCAGATGTTCGGAGCCATTGCCCCCCGCTATGATTTTCTTAACCGGCTACTGAGTTTTGGTGTCGATCGCCGTTGGCGAACAAAGGCCGTGCTGCTGCTCAAATACCGTGAAGGTTCCCGCATTTTGGATGTGGCCACCGGCACCGGTGATGTTGCGCTGGAAATTGCGTTGCGGACACCTGAGTCGGTCAGGATCACCGGCGCTGACTTTTGTAAGGAGATGGTTGATCTTGGGGCTATGAAGGTGGCGGCATCGCCATATGCAGACCGGATTGACCTCATGGTTGCGCCCTGTGAGGATCTCCCGTTCGCGAACGATACCTTTGATTCGGTCACCATCGCTTTTGGCATCAGGAACGTTGTCGACAGAAAGCTGGGGCTGGCTGAAATGTGGCGGGTACTCCGCCCTGGTGGCCGTTTGATCATACTGGAGTTTTCCACGCCGCGCTCACAGCTGTTCAGGCAGCTGTACTATTTTTATTTCCGTCGTCTGTTGCCGGTTGTCGGAGGGCTCTTCTCGCGCTATAACGCCTACAAGTACCTTCCTGACTCCGTACTTGAATTTCCTTCGCAGGAGGAGTTCTCGCACATGCTTGTCGAAACCGGCTTCCGCGATGTTCATCTCCATGAACTGACCTTTGGCATTGCCACGATCTACGTCGGTGATAAAGAATAAAAAATTATGTGCGGGTGGTTGGTCTGGTCACTAACAAGGCGGCTATTGAGCCGCCTTGTTAATATTAAATTTCTGCTTCGTGTATGGTTACTATTTCCCGCAGCACTTCTTGTATTTAAGGCCGCTTCCGCAGGTACACTGATCATTGCGGCCGACCTTGGTTACGGCCAACGGTTTTGGGCGCACCATGTACCCTTCCGTAAAATACCAGCGACCATCTTTCCGCTTGAATTGCCCCGCTTCATGATGTTCACGGTTGTCACCTTTTTCGCTGAAACGGGCAACAAATTCGACCTCTCCGACGGAGTCATCAACCCCACCCTTGTTTGTGCTGATGATGTCAAGTCCCTGCCATTCAGATGACTCGGCCCACGTTTTCGTGCCGGTGTGGTCGTAGCCTTGGCGGTGCTCAGGGTGAGTGCTCTCGAAGATAAAATCCATCAGAGCGAAAGTATAGGCCGAATAACGGGCACGCATGAGTTGCTCAGCTGTACTCGCCGGGTGACCGCCTGATATGATCTGTTCACAGCATTCGGAGTAGGGTTTGCCGCTTCCGCACGGACATATAGTCATATTTGATTCTCCTTTAGGGGTAGTGGCTGTTTGGTGACATATTTGAGACTCTTTTGTCAAATAGTATCTTAAATAGAGCTTGTGTGGAATCGGTTTTACCTGTATTTTTAAAGATTGCAAAAATACTTATCAGGACGAGGCCAAGTATGAAAAAAACGAGCGTGGAATTGCTGCAGGCTCCATTGACAGCGCATGAGGTGCGGTGGGCCGGCGAGCTCGCAGACAAGCTGCCTGACGACGTCGATTTGACGTTTGAGGAGTCGAAGATTCTGACCAGGCTTGCAATCGGGGAGTGGCCGGCCGCGCTTATGCTCAAGATAAAAGATGTAATTGATAGCGAAGACTTTCTGGTTGAAGAACCGTACCAGTAGTGTGCGGATTCAGGTTGAGACAGACAATTATATAAACCGTATAAGGAGTACCACCGTTTGAAATACCATCGTAGTACATTTGTTGTACCAGTGCTGATTTTTGTTGTACTTGCTGTTACGGCGTGTACCGGCAGCAAAAGTGTTGAGCCGGCGGCAACAGCCCAGAAGAAAACCGAACGGCGGGCCGCTGAGGCTGCTTTTGCCGCAACGACCACCGCTACCAGGAAGGCCGCAGTCTTTGCGGCGCAAACCAGCGCTTCCCGTAAAACGGCCCCTAAAATAAAATACAACGCCGGTGAAAGCCCGGAGTATGCCAAACAATGCGGCTGGCCGGTGGGGTGCACCGCGCCGCTTCCCGGCTCGCTCCTGCCGTCAAAGCGTATTGTCGCTTATTACGGCAACCCGCTTTCGAAGAAGATGGGGGCACTCGGCGAGTTTCCCAAGGACGATATGCTGAAGCGCCTGAAAGGTGAAGCGGCCAGGTGGCAGGCGGCTGATCCGGGTACTCCGGTACAGCCTGCGCTGCACCTGATTGCAGTCGTGGCACAGGGGGCACCCGGCAAGGATGGCAAATACCGTATGATTATGCCGGATAAAATCATTAACCAGGTATACGGCTGGACCAAAGAAGCGGGTGCGGTCATGTTTATTGATATCCAGACGGGACATGACGATATTCGCTCGGTTCTACCGCGCTTTGAGTGGATTCTGAAGAACCCTGACGTGCATCTGGGGATCGATCCGGAATTTAACCTGATAAAAAGCGGCAAAAAGCCGGGCACGAAGATCGGTACCTACGATGCGGCTGATATTAATTACGTATCCGGTTATCTGCAATCGCTGGTCAAAAAATATAATCTGCCTCCCAAGGTGTTTACGGTGCACAGATTTACCCGCAACGGCGTCACAAATGCAAAAAACATAGTGCTGCGCCCTGAAGTGCAGATGGTTATGCATATGGATGGCTGGGGTGCTCCTTGGTTGAAGCGCGATTCGTACAAGGCGTATGTTGTTGCCGAGCCGGTGCAGTATACCGGTTTCAAGCTCTTTTATCACAACGACACAAAGAAGGGTGATCCGCTGCTGACTCCGGGTGAAGTGCTCAAGCTGAATCCGAAGCCGCTCTATATTCAGTATCAGTAGCGGTACGTACAGTCCCGCTATGCTGCTCATCTTTCCGCCGCTCGCGAAAGCGTGCGAACCGCCTCCCGGAATAGCCCGTCTGGCAGCATCATTGAAGGACCACGGCCTGCCCTGCCGTCTGCTTGATGCCAATCTGGAAGGGCAGCTCTGGCTATTGAAGCAGCCGCTGACCGCCACCGATACGTGGAGCCGCCGGGCGTTCAAGGGGAGTGGCACTAACCTGGCTGCCCTGCGTGACATCAGTACCTACCAGAACCCTGACCGTTATCGCCGTGCCGTCAGTGATTTAAGCCGTATCCTTGCTCTCTCTGCTGCCGGGACCGGTGCCGTGGCCGGACTTGCCGACTACCAACATGCAACACTCTCGCCATTACGCAGTGCCGATCTGCTTGCTGCCGCTCATGAGCCGGAGCAGAATCCGTTTTTTTTATATTTCAGCCAGCGCCTGCCGGAGCTTATCACCGGTGTCGGAACCGTCGGATTTTCACTGAACTATCTCAGCCAGGCGCTCTGCACCTTTGCTATGATCGGATTCCTCAAAAAGAGGCATCCAACACTAAAAATTGTTCTGGGAGGCGGCTTGGTGACCTCCTGGATGCAGAGCCCCGGCTGGAGCAACCCCTTCGGAGAGCTGGTGGACGGTCTGATCCCCGGGCCCGGAGAAGAGCCGCTTCTGGCGCTCCTGGGGAGTGCTTTGGTACCTGAACGGCACTCACCCCCCGATTACGCCACCCTGCCGCTGATGGACTATTTTTCCCCCGGCCTGATCCTTCCTTACAGCGCCGGCAGTGGCTGCTACTGGAACCGCTGTTCGTTCTGCCCGGAGCGTGCCGAAGGGAACGTATACCATTCTGTATCGACCTCTCGCGTGTTGTCTGACTTGGCTCTTCTGGTAGAACAGACCGCTCCGATCCTGATCCACCTGCTGGATAATGCCATCAGCCCGGCACTGCTGCACGCCCTTGCGGAGCATCCGCCCGGCACTCCCTGGTATGGCTTTGCACGAATTGACGAACATCTGGCCGACCCGGAATTTTGCCACGCTCTGAAACGCTCGGGGTGTGTGATGCTCAAACTTGGATTGGAATCGGGCGATCAGGGTGTGCTGGATCGAATGTGTAAAGGGATCACTCTTGTGACCGCTTCACGGGTGCTGAATAACCTTAAGGCCGCTGGGATCGCGGTCTACTGTTATCTGCTGTTTGGAACGCCGGGTGAAACCGTGGTTGAGGCTCGCCGGACGCTTGAATTTGTTGCCAGGCACCATCAAGCGATCAGTTTCCTTAACCTGGCGGTATTTAATATGCCGCTACATGGAGATGAGGCTGCGGAATACGGAAATAAGCCGTTCTACGAAGGGGATCTTTCGCTCTACACCGCTTTCCGGCATCCTGACGAATGGGATCGTAAACAGGTGCGACATTTTCTGGGTAGTGAGTTTAAGCGTCACCCAGCCATAGCCGCAATAATCAGGAACGACCCGCCGCAGTTCAGTTCCAATCACGCTCCATTACTCTGCGGTATGCAATAAATATCACCTTAACTTTTTTGATGGTAGTGTGGTATAAGACAAACTCATATTTTGCGGGAGATAGTATGGAGATTTTTGGCGGTTTCATGGTGATGATGAGTATCATCAGCCTTTTTCTGGCAGTGGTATGGCTGATCATGCCGTTTGTTGTATTTGCGATCAAGGGGAAGCAGGACCGGACGCTGGAAGTTCTGGAGGCGATCGAAGGTCGGCTGGCGGTTCTTGAAGCCCGTACCCGGCCGGCTGAGCCGGAACGGGACCAAACAGCTCCGGCCGGGTACAGCGGCCGATCAGCCGAATCGCCAGACGACACCTCCATTGAAAATACAGTCATACCGCCTGAATCTGCTGCCAAGTAAAACGGTACGAACCATCACCCGCAATGAGAAGATACCTGGAGGATTTTAAAGATGTTGCTTCGTGGAAAAAATGTCGTAATTTTTGGTGTTGCAAACGATAAGAGTATCGCCTGGGCGATCGCCCGGCTTTTCCAAGAACAGGGTGCCGAACTGGCGATAACCTACGCCGGAGAGGCGTTTGAAAAGCGTGTCCGTCCACTGGCGGAGTCGATTAATGCCGCCGCAATTCTCCCCTGTAATGTTACCAGTGATGATGAGATCGCTTCGGTCTTCACCGAGCTCGGCAAAATCTGGAGCGGCGTTGATATCGTTATTCATGCGGTCGCCTTTGCGAACAAGGAGGAGTTGAAGGGGACTATTCTGAATACTACCCGTGAAGGTTTTGCCACTGCGATGGACATCAGCGTCTACTCCTTTCTGGCAATCATGAAAGCGGCCCAGCCGATGATGCAGGGGAGAGGGGGAGCAGCCTTAACTCTTAGCTATTACGGGGCGATGAAGGTGTTCCCGAGCTACAACGTCATGGGGGTCGCCAAAGCGGCACTCGAGGCGTCCGTGCGCTATCTCTCCGAGGCGCTGGGCCCCGAAGGAGTCCGGGTAAACGCTGTTTCTGCCGGCCCGATGCGCACCCTGGCTGCGGCGGGGGTCAACGGTTTTCACAATATCCTCAACCACGTTGAGTCAAAAGCTCCTCTCAGGCGGACCATCACCCAGGAAGACGTGGCCAATTCAGCGCTCTACCTCTGCAGCGACATGGCGAGCGGCGTCAGCGGCGAGATTCATTATGTTGATGGCGGCTACAATATCATCGGTTTGTAATTTTGGAGTCATCCTATTAAAGAAGCATTCGGTAATCTTGCAGGCTTAAAATCAAGTCAGATCCAGTCCCTGGAACGCCTTTACCGCCGGCGGGTGCCGGTCGCTGAATTCTGCTCCCACGAGTTGGCTGCCCGCCTCGTCGAACTCTCCAGCGAGCTTCGTCGCCAAATAGCCATCCTCGTCAACCGCGCCGGCAATGTGGAATACGTCATTGTCGGAGATGAAAAAGGGGTGGTAATCCCTGAACTGCGCGATTACCCGCTCGGCAAAAGGGTCATGCGCGGTCTGCGCCTGATCCACACCCACCTGAAAAACGAACCGCTTTCCGAAGACGACCTGACCGACCTTTCCCTGTTGCGCTTTGATCTGCTGGCGGCCCTGCTTTTTACCCCCGGTAAAGCCCAGATAAACGCTCAGCTGGCCTGGCTGTCGCCCGATCAGCGTGGGGCTAGCACGACCCTCGATCCGATTACCCCGTTTGAACGAATTGACCTCGATTGCATTCACTTTATACCCGAGCTGGAAGCCGATCTGGAAAAAGCGGCCCGTGCAGAAACGAGGGCCAAGGATGCTCTCGAACGGGCGATTCTGATCTCCGTAACGACCAAAGGAACCCGCCAGGAAGCAGAAGATTCAGTTGCCGAGTTACGCGAACTGGCGCGCACCGCCCAGGTGGAAGCGCTGGACGAATTTATCCAGCGGCCGAAAACCCTTAACCCCCGCACTCTGATGGGGGAGGGGATGATGCGTGACGTGGTCATCAGGGCGATGCAGCGGGGCGCCAGCATGCTGATCTTCGATCAGGAACTGACTCCAGCCCAGATGAGAAGTATCTCTGCGATGACGGAGCTAAAGGTCATCGATCGCAGCCAGCTGATACTCGATATCTTTGCCCGGCGGGCTAAAACGCTGGACGGCAAGGTGCAGGTCGAGTTGGCTCAACTCAAATATCTTCTGCCGCGCCTGTCCGGTCGTGGCGTGCAGATGTCACGCCTGATGGGTGGTATCGGCGGGAGGGGGCCGGGTGAAACCAAGCTGGAGACTGATCGGCGCCGTGTCCGTGATCGAATCACCAGCCTGGAGCGGGAACTCAAAGAGATTTCCCAGGGGCGTGACCAGCGGCGCAAGCAGCGGGTCAAGGCGGGGGTGCCGATCATATCGATCGTTGGGTATACCAATGCCGGAAAATCAACCCTGCTGAATGCCCTGACCAAGAGCGACGTTTTTACCGAGGACCTCCTTTTTGCAACGCTCGATACATCCAGTCGTCGTCTCCGCTTTCCCCGGGAGCGCGAGGTGATCATCACCGACACGGTCGGTTTTATCCGCTCCCTGCCAAAATCCCTGATGGGTGCTTTCAAGGCGACCTTAGAGGAGATGCGCGATGCCGATCTACTGCTGCATGTGGTCGACGCTTCCCACCCCCGTTTTGAGGACCAGATCGCTCAGGTTCGGACTATTCTTGCGGAGTTGGAGCTGGGGGACAAGCAGGAACTGCTGGTGTTCAACAAGGCTGATCTGCTGGATGATATGAGAAAGAAGGATATGGTGTCATTTCTCAAGGTTCGTCAGTCAGCCAGAACCCAGAACAGCGTCACTGTTTCGGCCCGCGACCGCAAGAGTCTGGGGCCCCTGATGGCTGAGTTGCAGAGGCGCTTTTGGCCGGAAGATGAGATTGTACATGAGGATTGCCCTCTAATCGGGTAAGGCTGTCTTTTCAGGGAATAGTATCGATAATTTAAACGCCCCGCCTCCTTTAAGGAAGCGGGGCGTGTTTGTTGTAACGGGCATGAAGTTGACCGGACTGGTGGTTCGGCATAACCTGTCTTTTGTCCTTTTTATTGCCAGAATCAAGTGGTTCCATTGGCACATTGTCTTTCCCTCCATGAAGGACAGAGATCGTACTTAAACAATGGGTTCCCGCTACGAGAAGTGTCGTATTGAACGGAGGTCAGCTAATGACGTAGGCAGCTGTACCGATAGCAATCAACAGGTCGGCGTCGTTTTTCAACTCCATCTGCACGGAGGCAATACGCCCACCCAAGCGCACAACTTTCGCGCTGGCGCAGAAGCTGCGGCCAATACCCTGCTGCAGGTAATCCACTCGCAAATCAATGGTTCCGAAGCAGCCAAAACGCATGACGATCTGCTCTGCCGTTTCATTTGCATGTTTTTCGGCAATTGCCACAGCAACGGCAAAACCGCCAACCGTATCCAGTGCCGTTGCAATCACACCACCATGGAGACGATTATGGAGATAACTGCCGACAAGTTCCGGACGCATATCAAATGTTAAACAAGGTGATTCGGGGGCAAAAGAGTCGACTTTAAGACCAATAACTTCATTAAAGCTGAAACGATGTTCAAAAATTTCTATAAACATTGCTTCAAGACTAGTCTGCTCCTCCGTTGAGCGGCGAACGGCTACAATAGAAGAATCCAAGGTTATAATCCCCTTCGGTTGCAGTATTTCATTCAAACTGCGCCTTAAATTCAGCCATCATCTGTTGTAATTCAGTAACGTCACTCCGCAGGGCTGCAACCTCCTCCTCCAGCTTCGTAGTCCGCTCATTTTCTGCCACTACCCGCTGCCGGGCCGCCTCGGGTCGTGCTTCGGGACTTTCTTCACCGCACTCCGGCATCGCGGAAAAAAGCTGGGCATAGCGCCCCTCTTTCCTCCCCGGTTGGCGTGGCATCAGGGTAACCAGTGGGTTTTCCCGCACCATCAGTTCCTGCAGAACTTCTTCGACCGCAGCAAGGTCGCCAAATGGATGCATCCGCTCCCCCCGTGTGCGCAGTTCGCCAACGGTCTGCGGGCCACGCACAAGCAGCTCACAGAGCACCGCCTGTTCAGCAGGCATCAGCCTCAGTTTTTCAGCCAGCAGATGACGATATTTTGGAACCCGACCACCATCAGCCGAAAGTACCACCAGCTGCTTGAAACGGAGTGAATCCAAGGCCCGCACGACATCCTCCTCCATCAGAGCCATCACCGGATCCCGGTTGGACTTCTGGTTGCAGGCGTTGGTAAGGGAGTTGAGCGACAGCGGGTAATACTCCGGCGTAGTCAGCTCCTTTTCTATCAGGCTGCCTAAAACACGCGCTTCATAATCGGTAAGTGTGATCTCCACTAGTAACTCCGTCTTGATAACCCTCTAAATGCGCTAACGAAGTCATTTCTGCAAAAAAAACAGAAACTACTTCTGGCTTGCTCATTCAGTGAAATGTCAGCATCTTTTCCTGGAACAGTACATAGGGACTGACAATCAGCATGGCGAATTTTTTATGAATGTCCTCTTCCCAGGAACGGATCTTTGAATCCGAGGGTTTGCCGAGCATGCCGTTTTCCATAAGATGCTGGATAATTTCGACGTCATCAGCAGCAACTCTATGGGCGGTATCGGCCAGATCAAGGGAATCGTCAACCAGAATCAGTCCGCCACGACCCAAGTGGGCTCGCAGGCTGCTCCAGTCGGCTTCATCGATCGTAAGAGCCATTTCTTCTTTACTTGGTAACATAGAGTGACTCCTTCTGTTTACATTTTGTGCCATTTTCTGCCACTTCGGGCGGCTCAATTTTTATCACGCGACGCAGATAAAGTCTATGCCTTCCTGCCAGCCACGCACCTCTGCCACGCTCCGGAACTGCTCCCGTGCACCGCGCACGCCGATTGCTACGATCATTTTCCGGCCATCCAGATGCAGCTCGTCCGGGGAGATTACCGGTGCCTTGTGCAGAATCCGTCCGATTTTGCGCGGATCAACATCCAGCCAGGTCGAGACCGTCACCGCTGCAGCAGCCAAGAGACGCTGCCACGCCCGCGCTTCCAGCCCCGCACCGGCGATAACAACGTCGGGACTGTTCTGTAGGAAGCCGTGCAGCAGGTGGTGACATTTGCAGGCGCGGAAGGCGTGTAAGGCATATTCGTCCATGGTGCGGGTGGCGCGTTCGGGGTGGTCGCGCCAGAACAGGAGCTTTTGTGGCAGACGGGCAAATCGTACCCCTGCTCCCGCCATCCGGAGCCAGAGATCGTAATCCTCTGGCCAGCTGTTGTCATGGTACCCCCTAAGTTCATTTAGGATGGTTCGGCGCGTCATGATGCTCGGATGGACAAAGGGCGATTCTACAAACAGGTCCCTTATAACCAGAGCATGATCAATCAGGCTGTTCTGCCAGAGTTCGTAGTCAATCATTCCCTGTTTGAGACCTGTTCGCGGAAAATGGCTAAAGTTGCAGGCGACCAGCCCCGTATCGGGATGCGCATCCAGATACGCACCCTGCAACTCCAGGCGTCGGGGGTGACAGATGTCGTCCCCATCCATTCGTGCCACCAGTGGCGCCCGGCAGGCTTCCAGGCCGGCATTGAGTGCCGCCACCAATCCGCCCCCCTCGCGTCGTAGTACCTGCACGCGGCAGTCTCTGCGAGCGGCATCAGCAAGGATGGATGCTGTTCCGTCGCTGGAGCCGTCGTCAACCGCAACCAGCTCCCAGTCGGCACAGGTCTGGCGGTACAGGGAGTCCAGTGCCGCCTGCAGATAACGCTCTTCATTGCGGACCGGCATGAGAATTGAGACCTGCGGCATGGCAGGCAGAAACAGTTGTGGCATGGTGGCGCGTCCTGATATAATTTCGCTTGACGGTACCGAATGATACGGTAAGTATAAGAAATAATCCATACAGGAATAATCGGAGCTATGAGAGTTTTGTCAACAGAGTGTAATTATACGTTTAATCGTATTTCAGAATTGCTTGCCATGCGGATTAATGATGATGTCGTGCCCAATCCACGCGGCCGTACGCGCGCCTCAGTCGCCATGATACTGCATCAGTCCCCTGATGATGTAGAAGTTCTGTTTATCCAACGTGCCGCTCACCTTCTTGACCCTTGGTCAGGGCATATTGCCTTTCCTGGCGGCAAGCTCGAAGAAGGGGAGCTGGAATGTCAGGCGGCCCTCCGGGAAACGTACGAAGAAATCGGGATTGACCTGGGGCAGAGTCGATATCTTGGGCGACTCTCCGATGTCATCGGAGCCAATCTGCCGGTCAGGGTCTCCTGTTGTCTATTCGGCGTTGACCGGACGCGCTGCCGACCGGTGTTAAACGAAGAGGTGGGGGATCTGTTCTGGGTCACGCTTTCCGACCTGCGGGACCCGAAGAGTCATCTGCTGAGCAGCGTCGCTTTTGATGACAAGCGTTTTGAAGTGCCGGCCATCAGGCTTCCCGTTGATGACAAGCCGGTGCTGTGGGGCATCACCTATCGATTGGTGATGCAGTTTCTGTCTACTCTGGAAGGTAACAACGCTTCCGGTGAAGAATTCTGCACACTACCGCACACGGTAGAACTTGACGAGGAGGATTGATCATGAGTGAAAAGACAGGCATCATAACGTTTAAAGGAAATCCGATGACCCTGCTGGGACCCGAGCTTTCCGTGGGTACTGCCGCTCCGGACTTTACTGTGGTTGATAACGGACTTGCCACCGTAATGCTCTTCAACTATGCCGGCAAAATCAAGATAATCAGTTCGGTACCATCCCTCGATACCCCGGTTTGTGACACCGAAACTCGCCGTTTCAACCAGGAAGCGGCTTCGTTGCCGGGGGATGTCGTGGTGTTGACCGTCAGCCTCGATCTCCCCTTTGCTCAGAAACGGTGGTGCGGAGCAGCCGGGATCGACAAGGTTGTCACGCTTTCAGACTATCGCGAGCGTTCCTTCGGGCTTGGATACGGTGTGCTGATAAAGGAATTGTTGCTGCTGACCCGCGCGGTTTTCGTCGTTGATGCCGCAAACATCATCCGCTACATCCAGATCGTCCCGGAAGTAACTGCCGAGCCTGACTATGCGGCGGCAATTGCCGCTGCGAAGGCACTGCTGTAGAACGCGTTCTCTGCCAGGACGCTTCGCATGGAGCGTCCTGGCAGGCCCGTATTAGTCAACAATTTTATTCAGTAACCAGGCCATATTCTCACCCAGTACCTGCATGGTTTGAATCCCCTCCTCATCCTGAAGCACGTCGCCGATGTTCCGGCCAACACCGATATTCCAGTAGTTTGAAGCGGGGATGATCATCTGCCCGATGCTGAAAAAGTGGTTGATCGTATCGAATACGTTGATGGCGCCGGCGCGCCGCACCGCCACCACGGCGGCTCCCGCCTTGCGCTTGAACATGTCGCCGTTTGCTCGTGAGACCATGCCGCACCGGTCGATCAGCGCCTTGGTCTCGGGGGTCAGGGCGGCGAAATAGGTCGGCGAGCCGATGATGATACCGTCTGACTCAAGCATCTTCTCAATACAGTCGTTCGCGATGTCGTCTGCCACGGCACAGCGTTTGTCCTTGCGGGCGAAACACTGGTAGCAGGCGATGCAGCCGTGCAGCTTTTCGCCCCCAACCTGTACCAGTTCGGTCGTTATCCCTTCCTTGTTCAGCGCGTCGAAGGCATGTCCGATAAGAAGTGAGGTATTGCCCTCTTTGCGTGGGCTGCCGTTAAATGCGGTTACTTTCATGGCGAACCTCCGAATGTAAAATAGTGCCTTGATGTAGCATGTTACGTCACGGCAAACAATCGGTAATTGCACCCGAATCGGGGTGGCAGCGTGCATACCGAGACTCCGTTGATTATTGCTCACGTCTGCGTTACACTGCCGCACATATGTAGCCGGCAACGGCATGATTCGAATTCATTATTTGAAACAGGGGAGATGGCCATGTCAATCAAGGACAGTTTTTTTCTGGAACGTGACAAAGCGGTACTGGTGGTTATCGATGTGCAGGAAAAGTTGTGCGTCGCGATGGATGATGCCGTGTTGAAGCAGCTTGTAAAAAACATCGGAATTCTGCTGGAGAGTGCCGCCGAATTGAATATTCCGGTTCTGGTGACTGAACAATACGTTAAGGGTCTGGGGGCAACTCTTCCGGAATTGAAAGAAAAGGCGGCATCGGCCCCGTGCTATGAAAAGATGGCTTTCAGCAGTTGCGGCAGCGCTGAATTTGTCACTGCTCTCAAGTCAACCGGGCGGACGCAGGTAATTATCACCGGGATGGAAACACATGTCTGTGTCCTGCAGACGGTTATCGAGCTGCGTGAGGCGGGCCTGAACGTTCATGTCGTGAAGGATGCCGTCATGAGCCGAAGCAAGCAGAACTGGAAAACCGCGATCAAGGCCATGACCCTTGCCGGAGCGATTCCGACCTGTACGGAATCTGCACTGTTTCAATTGTTGAAGGTGGCCGGAACCGATGAATTCAAAAGGCTGTCAAAACTGGTGAGATAGCGGGCGATACTGATTAGTTGCGAAAACTCATAACGTGACAAATTGATAGCATGGCCAAAGAAAGCCTCCGGAGCGCTGCATGACCGAATATACCTTTGATCAGCTCGTCGACATAGCGCAGGTGCGGCAACTGCTGGAATCCCACCACCGACTCTCGGGGATGGCATACGGCCTGTTCGACGCCGACGAGAACAACCTCATTGCCGTGGGGTGGCAGGATATCTGCGTTCGATTCCACCGGGTCAATCCAATCACGTCCGTCCGCTGCCGCGAAACCAACGCATTTTTACTGCAAGCCCATCGACACGACTTCGAAGGCGATTACCTTGAGCACCGATGCGGAAACGGCATGATTGACGTGGCAATGCCGATTATCATTTCCGGGGAGCATCTGGCGACGCTCTACGCGGGACAGTTTTTCTACGATGACGACCGGCCCGATACGGCATTCTTCCGCAGCCAGGCTGAGGAACTCGGTTTTGATATTGAGAATTATCTTGCGGCGTTGGAACGGGTTCCCATTTTCAGCCGGGAGTATGTCCGTAACAATATATGTTTTTTGGGCAACATCGTGAATGTCCTGTCGGAAATGGGACTAAAAAACCTCAGATTTACCCGTGAAATGGAGGAGCGCAAGGCAGCGCAAGCCATGCTCGAAAACGAGCGTTTGTTGCTTCAAACGTTGATTCAGACTCTCCCGGACCCGGTGTGGCTCAAGGATGTCAACGGGGTATTTCTTGCCTGCAATGCGGCTTTCGGACGCTTATTCGACGACACCCCGTCCGGTATAGTCGGGCGGAAGGACAATGACTATGTTGACGATGAACTGGCCGCTTTTTTTCAGCAAAAGGACAGGGAAGCGATTGCTGACGGTCAGCCTCGAACCAATGAGGAGTGGGTGACTTATGCCTCAGATGGACATCGGGCTCTGTGGGAAACCACCAAAACTCGCGTCTGTGATGCCCAGGGCCGGGTTGTAGGGGCTCTTGGCGTTGCCCGCGACATCACCGAACGCAAGCAGATGGAAACGGCACTGCGAGAGAGCGAGCAGCAGTTCCGCACCCTGACGGAAAACTCGCCCAATATCATTGTGCGCTACGACCGTGAATGCCGGCGTGTCTACGCCAACCCTGCCTATTCACTGGAAACCGGTATCCCTTCGGACCAGGCGCAAAACGCCGTCCTCGCCGTGCAATGGCGTTCCGACATAAGTATGCCGGTGGAAGAATACAAAGCGAAGCTGCGGCAGGTGATGGAAACCGGGATTCCGGCCGAGATTCTTCTGGAATGGCGGCGACCGGATACCGGGATGATTTCCAGCCACGTTTTCAATGTGGTGGCGGAACGAGACCCGGACGGACAGGTTATCGGGTGTCTGGCCATCGGCCACAACATCTCGGATCGAAAGAAAGCCGAGGAGTCGCTCCACGCCAAACGGGAGCAACTGGCTGCCGTCGCGCGCGAACTCTCCATGGCCGAGGAGCGGGAACGCCTGCGCATCGCATCGATACTGCACGACCACATCGGTCAGATCCTGCTTCTGGGCCGGATCAAGCTCGGCGCACTGGCGGGCATTCCCAAGCCAGCACCGATAGCGAGTGTAATCGCCGAGGTTATAGAACTTCTCGATCAGGCCACCGATGATGCCCATTCGCTGACGGTCCAGTTGTGTCCCCCAATGCTTTCGGTATCGGGACTGGAGGCCGCGCTGCAATGGCTGGGAAGGCGTATGGAGTCGGATTACGGTCTGGTGGTGGAGTTTTCCGACGACCTACGCCCGAAACCTTTGGGCGATGAACTCAACTCCATTTTGTATCAGTGCGCCCGCGAACTGCTCATCAATACGGCCAAGCATGCCAATACCGACCGAGCATGGCTAATCGTAGAGCGGGAAGACGACATGTACCGTCTGACGGTTGAAGACCGGGGGACCGGTTTCAATCCGGATGACATTGCCCCGGATATTACCAAGGATTGCCGCTTCGGTCTTTTCAGTATACAAGTAAGGATCGAGTTTCTGGGAGGTCACATGGAGATAGAATCATCCCCCGGAGGCGGCGCACGAATAACGATCCGGTTGCCGGTCAAAGCTTAACCCCTCCCCCGCCTCCCTTTCTCAAGGAAGCGGCTTAGTAAGGCGAACAGATTTCGATTTTGCTACAGGAGAATCCTATGACCATAAATATACTGCTGGCGGACGACCACAAGATCATGCGGGAGGGGTTGAAGTCGCTTCTGGGGGCAGATGAAGACATCAAGGTCATCGCCGAGGCGTCGGACGGGAGGGAGGCCGTGCAAAAGGCACTGGAGAACCATCCTGATGTAATTGTCATGGATATGACCATGCCGGAGATGAGCGGCATCGAGGCTACGCAGCAGATCATTGCTATAAATCCTGATGCACGGATACTTGCCCTGTCGATGATCAAGGATAAAAGTTGCGTACTGGAATGCTTGAAGTCCGGGGCAAAAGGGTACCTCATCAAGAATTGCGCCGCCGAGGAACTGATTATCGCCATCCGCACCCTGGCTTCGGGTGAATCCTACCTCTGTTCCAAAATAACCGACATTGTCATAAAGGATATCACCGGACAATCTTCCAAAAGTGCCTCATCCACCCCTCATCATGAACTCTCCAAACGCGAGCAGGAGGTACTCCAGCTTATCGCCGATGGAAAGAGCACCAAGGAGATCGCCTATATGTTCGGGGTCAGTATCAAGACCGTCGATGTCCAACGAAAAAACATCATGAACAAGCTCCAGCTCTTCAGTATTGCCGAACTCACTAAATATGCGATCCGTGAAGGGCTGACAAGCATCTGATTCTCAAAAACGCCAAGCCATCTTGCCGCCCAGTCACTCCTGCTCCCTCTAAAACAACTGGGTGACTGTACCCCCTACTTCCGTTTTCCCTATACATCCCATACTACATTTAGAACCACCTTTTCCAATTTGCTGAATGGTCATTTTGCGTCCGCTGCATTACTCTTGCAATTATACGAGCCGATTCACAGACCGCGTATATGACGGGTAATTTCCCTCAGCAGGATGGAACATGACTAAATACGCCTTTACACAGCTGGTAGATATCGAACAATTGCGCCACCTGCTGGAATCTCACCACAATCTCACCGGGATGGCGTATGGCCTTTTTGACACTGACGAGAATAACCTGATTGCAGTAGGACGGCAGGATATCTGCGTGCAATATCATCGGGTCAATCCGGTCAGTTGTTGGTACTGTCACGAGAGCGACACTCATATCAAAGTACACCTGCGCAACTTCCAGGGCGACTTTCTGGAGTATCGCTGCAAAAACGGTATGATCGACATCGCAATTCCGATCATCATCGACGGCACTCATATGGCGACCTTGTTCACCGGACATTTTTTCTACGATGACGACCTCCCCGACAAGGAGTTCTTTCTCACCCAGGCCTGGGCGCTCGGCTTTGATCCCGACGGTTATCTCGATGCTCTGGACGATGTTCCTGTTTTCAGTCGAGAATATGTCCGCAAAAATGTGCTGTTCCTGCGCAATATGGTGAATCTCCTGGCGGAGAAGGGGATTATTTACCTAAAGCAGGCTTGGGAAGCAGAGGAGCGCAAGCAGGCCGAGAAGAGCTCGTACCGGCGGGTAGAAGGGCTTCGCGCATTGGTGGATAGCACTCACGACCCAACCTGTACGCTACGACTGTGACGTATGGTGAGGGGTGTATTGAGTGTCGCCTGCATAGATTCAGATAGGAGGGGATTACAATGTTTAGAAACATGAAAATAAGCACCAAGCTCACGGCCGGATTCGGCCTTGTCCTGGTTCTTCTGGCAGCAATCGGCATCTGCGGCTATTTTAGCGCGGGAAAAATGCGGACGATAGCGAATGACGTAATCAATGTCGACGGGAAGGTTATCGAGCATGCGGAACGGATAAGGATGAATATTCTCCAATTGCGCCGCTTCGAGAAGGACCTGTTCCTGAACATCGCCTCCGGAGATAAGGTGACGGAGTATCAGGGGAAATGGGACAAGGCGCGGGAGCAGCTCCTGGAGCGGATAACCGCCACTACCACACTCTCCGACGACCCCAAGGACAAGGAGGCCATGGAAAAGATTCGCTCCGCCTCCCTGCTCTATGTGAACGGTTTCAATAAGGTGGTGGAACTAGTGCGGGTGGGCACGGTCAGAACTCCCGAGGAGGGAAACCGGGCCATTGGCGAGTACAAAGCGATTATTCACGATATGGAGAAAGTGTCCGGCGACTTTGCCGATAGCGCCTCTAACAGGATGGCGGCGAACGAAAAGAAATTGGACAACACGGTTCGAAAGCTCTCCGTGGCCATGTCCGGCATCATGGTGTTGGCCGTTGCTATCTGCCTGGCGCTGATCTGGCTTTTTATCCGCAGCATCTCCAGGCCGATTGTCTCCCTGGCTCGAAACGCTCGACTGATTGCGGAGGGGGATCTCAGAATAGAGATCAAGGCGGATTCGCGGGACGAGGTCGGCCAACTTGCCGAGTCATTCCAACTGATGGTC
>Ga0209430_1000348_pt1 | contig 50211 bp, 49 predicted proteins | sample BarGraIncub1133A_FD_184504 | JGI IMG/M metagenome (GOLD analysis project Ga0209430, IMG submission 184504) | Arctic peat soil microbial communities from Barrow, Alaska - Barrow Graham LP Incubations 11-33A (SPAdes) (version 2) | ecosystem: Environmental > Terrestrial > Soil > Wetlands > Peat... | reverse complement strand
ATTGATCGTGAACGTTACCTTGTATTCAAGGATGGTAAAGACATCTTCTTGCCACGTAAGGAATTCGAACTATTGGTACTCTTGGCATCCAAGCCGCTGAAAGTCTTCACCCGTGAAGAAATCTTCAAATTAGTTTGGGGCAATAAGTCCATAGTTGGTGATCGTACCATTGATGTTCACGTTCGTAAGATCCGTGAAAAAATCGGCGAAAATTACATTTCCACCATCAAAGGTGTAGGATATAAATTCGTTGGATAATTTTTTTGCGAAATAGTTTCAGAAAGGCTGCGGTAACGCGGCCTTTTTTTATGCCTGCATATTTCGAATGCGTTCGAAGTTCATAGTAAGGGCTTCTTCAAGCATTGATACGGATATGCCTTTATCTTGTGCAACCTTGTTGTAAAGACTGACAAGGTCGACACCAGACTCATCCGTTTCAATAAATAGCCGGTTAAGCGGACATGCCCGCAAGGAATCAATTTGATATTTCGGGCCAAATGAAATAAAGAAGCCGCTTCTCAGGTATTGTTCAACCAATTGAGATTTACCTCGAAAGCCATGTAATATCCATGTGGGAATATTATTAAACTTCATTTTTTGACTTAACACCTCCGAATGGTATCCGACACTATGAATCAGAACCGATTTGTTTAATTTGTGGGCCAAATGAAGTTGGAGTTCAAAGATGTGGATCTGAATCTCAGAAGGAATCCTGCAAACGTTGTCCAACCCTATTTCTCCAATGAATTCCACACGCAAATGATGCACCAAGGATTCCAACCTATTTAAATTCGATTCATTCCACTCAGCGGCATGCCAGGGATGTACACCAGCACTGACAAAGATTTCTGGAGGAACGGAGTCCAGTATTCGATCAAGATCGGAATCGGGATGGAGTTGAATAGAGAAAACCTTATTCTGACCTAGCCTTAGTAGAGGATCATGACTATGGATGTCTGTCATCGTGGTGTATATGTTCAAGGGACAGGATCATATCCATGGCTACCCCAGGGATGGCATCGTGAAATGCGCCTTATGGCCAGCCAGCCACCCTTGAAAGGACCATGCTTGCGTATGGCCTCAATGGCATATTGAGAGCAGGTCGGGGTATACCTGCAGGCTGAAGGAGTATGTGGGGAAATGGCCAATTGATAAAAACGAACCAATCCTATAAACACTATGGAAAAAAACCTTTTAATCACTGATTGGAGTATGAATGGTGATCTTTACTTCAGCAGCATAGGCGGCTAATATCTTTTGCATTTTTTCGAGTGCATCAAAAACCTTCTTTTCCACTTTACTAAAATAAAACACTTCAGCAGGAATCCAGACGAAAGCCATCCGAACTTGCAAATTTTGTTCGGTGGTAACCGCTGTCAAACTGTTTTTGTTCAAGCGATAAGCCTCTCTTAACAAGCGTTTCACTCGATTTCGATCCACTGCGTGTTTCAATTTCTTTTTTGGAACGCTCATAAGCACCTGCAGGGATGACGAATCATCTGCTTGGGACGCCGTCCAGACAACGCGAATCGGGTAGACAATAAAAGAGGCTCCTTTTAAAAAAAGCTCATTCACTGCTGTTTCACCGGAGAGTTTCTCTTGTTTTGAAAACGTAAATCGTTGTTCCATCGTATAAAAAAACACGCTGTTTCCACAAAGGTAGATGATTCTACCGGAAAACAGCGTGTTAAAAAAAAATTGAATACTTTTATCAAGCCTTTTTGGCTATCTTATGGTTTTCCTTGATATAGAGGTCAAGTGCACCTGTCATGGAAGGAGCCTCTGCGATAGGAGCTTCACAATCTAAGCGAAGACCTGCGTCGCGAACAGCCTTCGCAGTCGTAGCACCAAAACAACCGATTGAAATCTCACCTTGAACAAAGTTTGGGAAATTTTTCAATAAAGAAGCAATACCGGCAGGGCTGAAAAAGACAAGCATGTCATAATCAAATGGTTCATCTGGCTGGAAGTCATTGCTAACAGTGCAATACATGACCGCTCTTGCATAAGAGACTTTCTTTTCATCCAATCTAAAAGTCAGATCGTCCTTACTTACATCAGAAACAGGTATCACGAACTTCTCGCTACTGTGCTTAAGAATCAACTGAACTAATTCATCATTCTTACCGGTCGAAGTATGAAAAATCTTACGTTTCCTATAAATAATATACTTCTGTAGATACAGCGCTACTTGTTCGTTGATGCAGAAATATTTCATTTCTTCGGGAATGGTGATACGCATTTCTTCGCACAGGCGAAAAAAATGGTCAATACCATGACGAGCATTGAAGACCACTGCGGTGTACTCGAGAATATTGATCTTTTGTTGCCTGAAATCCTTCGCCGAGAGGCCTTCCACTTTGATAAAAGGGCGGAAATCAATTTTCAAACCATATTTATCAGCTAAATCAAAGTATGGCGACTTTTCAGTTGCCGGCTTCGGCTGAGATACTAACAAATTCTTGATTTTCAAAATATTATAATTAAATTGAACGATGATATTACAATAGAAATAAGCCCCTATAATACAATAAAATAGGCAGGATTTCCAGCGCACAAAGGTACAAAATCAAATAGAAAAAATACCCTTTACCGATAGAAAAAATACGAATGGTTTTGCTGAACATCCAGACACGGGCTAAAAACAAGAATCCAAGGGCCCAGTAATAGATAAAAGTGTCATTTGTAATGGCACCAATTTCAGCGCCAATGAGCACCGGAGACAATATCATGGCATAAAAAAAGAGGATGGTCTTGTTATTGGCTATCCATCGACTAGTCTGTAAAGGAGAAAAGAAAATTTTCCCAAGCAACTGATACAAAAGGCCCTGAAGCAGGAAAAAGGCGACAGTATAAATAAACAGGCGCAAAAGGATATAAGAATCAAGTGCATAACCCTGATGTCCAAGCTTGGAGTTCAGCAGGACATGTCCCATCAACGAAAAAATGATCAAGGTCAAAATCCATAAAAAAGAGCTGAAACCTACTGTTTGAGTAGATTCATTTGCCGAAGCTGTACGATCAGCAGGGGTGAAAGTAATTTTAGTATACTGCGTAATGAGCTTTAAGCCTCGCTTAAGAAGGAAGGCTACTAAAAAAACCTCAAACAATAAAAGGGTCAAGAGCAGGCTTTCGGAGACCACTCTGTCGGGTCGAAGATTGGCCTGATGGCGTTGAAATGCAAAATTGTCTCGTTGTTTGAAATATTGAAGAACCTCTTTAAACCAAAAATCAGAATCATTATACAGCGCAGAGTCACTGCTATAATTCCATTGTTTGACTAAGGCAATACTTGAATCCGAATAAACAGGGCTACTATATCGGGCCGTAGTGTCAATGACTGTGAGTGAATCTCCTTCCATTCTCTGACTAATTGAGCTCTGTCTTGTGAAAATAATCACAAAAGTACACATTCTTTTCGTAATTTTACACTCCAATCCTTTGATATGAGTGCATCCAGAAACAACTTGATCTTACTGACAGGCACTTCCGGCTTATTAGGTGGGCATTTGCTGGTGCATCTGCATCGGGCTGGAAGAAAGGTTCGATGTTTAATACGATCTACGACTTCGCTGGAGCAATTGAAGCTAATATGTTCTTTTTATGGGCAGTCATTTGAGGAATTAAAAAATTCTGTTGAATGGGTACTTGGCAACATACTCGATTTCATTGGCCTTTGCGAGTTGATGAATGAGGTTGATGAAGTTTATCACTGTGCAGCCATGGTTTCATTCAACGAAAAAAACTGTGAAGAATTGCTTCAAACCAATATACAAGGGACATCAAATATGGTGGATGCAGCCTTGAAAGCTAAGGTGAAGAAATTCTGTTTCATTAGTTCCACAGCTGCTCTTGGATCCACACCCGACCAAACTCCCATTCAGGAAGATTCACCCAGAAAAAATGATCGCCAAACATCGGCCTATTCAGAAAGTAAATTTAGGTCAGAACTTGAAGTTTGGCGTGCCATCAGCGAGGGGTTGAACGCTGTCATCGTCAATCCTGGGGTCATCCTTGGACCAGGAGACCCGAAAAAAGGCAGTTTACTTCTTTTTCAATTTGGGCGGAAAGGCATCCCTTTTTATACGAAAGCGACCACCGGATACGTTGACGTACGGGATGTATGCTCCATTTCCATTGAATTGATGGAAATTGGTTTATTTAAAAGAAGGTACATTTTGGTTTCGGATAATGCTCACAATGGGACCGTCTTAGGCCAGATTGCCAAGGAATTCGGTAAACAACCACCAAGGTTCGAAGCTGGGAAATTGACTTTGAAACTGGGTGTAATAATTTCAACCATCACTGGTTGGTTGTTCCGAACCACACCTCAATTGACCAATGAAACCATCCGGTCTGCTCAAAATCCGCAGTTTTATTCCAACGAACTCATCCGCAAAACGTTGAGCTATACTTTCATTCCACTTTTGGAGACTATCCGTGAAACAGCGGATTTCCTGAAAAACAACAAACTCTGAAAAAGCATAAAAAAGGGCTGAAACTTACGAATCAGCCCTTTTTTATTAAAGGATCATATGTTTAGTCTTTGAACTTGGCAGATAAGAATTCGCGGTTCAGACGTGCAATGTTGGTAATGGAAATGTTTTTTGGGCATTCTGCTTCACAGGCCCCTGTGTTGGTACAGTTACCGAAGCCCAACTGGTCCATTTTGGCAACCATTGCTTTGGCACGACGTGCTCCCTCCGCTTTGCCTTGAGGCAACATAGCCAGTTGGCTGACCTTTGCAGATACAAACAACATGGCTGAGCCATTTTTGCACGCTGCTACGCAAGCACCGCAACCAATGCAAGAAGCAGAATCCATGGCTTCATCTGCAATAACTTTTGGGATGGGTATGGCATTCGCATCAGGAACACCACCAGTGTTTACGGAAACATAGCCACCAGCTTGCATGATCTTGTCGAAAGCAGTACGGTCAACCATCAGGTCACGAATGACCGGGAAACCATGGGAACGCCACGGCTCAATGGTGACAATTTCACCGTCCTTGAATTTACGCATGTGCAACTGACAAGTGGTCACATCTTCATCGGGTCCGTGCGGATGTCCGTTGATATAAAGCGAGCACATGCCACAGATACCTTCACGACAATCGTGGTCGAACACGATGGGTTCCTGACGTTCCTTCAGCAATTGCTCATTCAGCATATCGAGCATTTCGAGGAAAGAGCTGTCGGTGGAAACAGCATCTAGTTTGTAGGATTCAAAAGCGCCTTTGGTTTTGGGACCGCGTTGACGCCATACTTTGAGGGTAATATTGATCGTTTTTTCCATGACCGTAGATTATTTGTAATTCCGTTGTTGCACCTTGATGAATTCGTAGTTCAGATCTTCCTTCAACAATTCAGGCTCCATTTCTTCACCGTTGTATTTCCAGCAGGAAACGTATGAGAACTTCTCGTCGTTACGAAGGGCTTCGCCTTCGGGAGTCTGATATTCTTCACGGAAGTGACCACCGCAGGATTCTTCACGAAGCAAGGCATCACGGGCTATCAGTTCACCTACCACTAGGAAGTCGGCAACTCGAAGGGCTTTTTCAAGCTCGGTGTTTTGATCGGCTCCGGAACCAGATATAAATACGTTGGACCAGAATTCATTCTTGACACGCAGAATTTCCACGAGCGCTCTTTCAAGGCTGGCTTTGGTACGACCCATACCCACATTGTCCCACATGATGAGGCCCAATTCCTTGTGCAAAGAATCAACGGAACGTTTACCCTGAATTTTCATCAGTTTTTCGATACGGTCAGAAACTGCTTTTTCAGCCTCTTTGAACTCAGGCAAATCAGTAGAAAAGCGCGGAGAGCGGATCTCATCAGCCAGGTAGTTTTGGATGGTATACGGCAATACGAAATAACCATCAGCCAAACCTTGCATCAGTGCGGATGCACCCAGACGGTTGGCACCGTGGTCGGAGAAATTGGCTTCACCAATACAGAAACAGCCTTGAATGGAGGTTTGAAGTTCATAATCAACCCAAACGCCACCCATTGCATAGTGAATAGCCGGATAAATCATCATTGGGGTTTCGTAGGGATTTTCGTCTACAATCTTTTCGTACATCTGGAAAAGGTTGCCATAACGGGCTTCGACGGTGTCGCGGCCAAGACGGCTGATGGCATCGGAAAAATCCAGGTATACGGCCAGACCGGTTGCACCGACACCGAAACCGGCGTCGCAACGTTCTTTGGCTGCGCGGGAAGCAACGTCACGGGGAACCAGATTTCCGAAAGCGGGGTAACGGCGTTCCAGGTAATAATCGCGGTTTTCTTCGGGGATTTGTTTAGGCTTGAGCTTACCTGCACGGATGGCTTCAGAATCCTCTTTTTTCTTTGGAGTCCAGATACGACCGTCGTTGCGGAGCGATTCAGACATCAGGGTCAGTTTGGACTGGTTTTCACCGTGAACAGGAATACAGGTCGGATGAATTTGAACGTATGCAGGATTGGCGAAATAAGCTCCTTTCTTGTATAGTTGGATGGCAGCGGAGGCGTTGGAGCCCATGGCGTTGGTAGAAAGGAAGAACGTGTTTCCGTATCCTCCGGAAGCGATAACAACCGCGTGAGCAGCAAAACGCTCGATCTTTCCGGTCACTAAGTTGCGAGAAATAATACCACGAGCCTTTCCTTCAATGACGACCAGGTCAAGCATTTCATAGCGAGTATACAGCTTTACACTACCTTGGTGTACCTGACGGCTCAAGGCAGAGTATGCGCCAAGCAACAATTGCTGGCCTGTCTGACCTTTTGCGTAGAATGTACGGGAAACCTGAGCACCACCGAACGAACGATTGTCAAGTAGACCACCGTATTCGCGGGCAAAGGGAACACCCTGAGCCACACACTGGTCAATGATACTGTTGGAAACTTCAGCCAAACGATAAACATTGGCTTCACGTGCACGGTAGTCACCTCCTTTAATTGTATCATAGAATAAACGGTAGACAGAGTCACCGTCGTTCTGGTAATTTTTAGCAGCATTGATGCCACCCTGTGCAGCAATGGAGTGCGCACGACGGGGGGAATCTTGAATGCAGAAATTCAAAACGTTGAAGCCAAGTTCGCCGAGTGAAGCAGCAGCGGATGCACCAGCAAGACCAGTTCCCACTACTATTATGTCGAGGCGGCGTTTGTTAGAAGGATTCACCAGTTTCTGATGGGCCTTGAATTCGGACCATTTTTCAGCCAACGGCCCTTCAGGAATCCGGGCGTCAATCTTTTTAGTGTCTTTTATTGCAGTCATAATAAATAGATTTTACACCAATAATTTGGTGATAAGGAAATAAACGGGGACGGCCATAAAAACTAAGATAATGACCGTGGCAACAACATTGGAAATCATTTTGATGCGTGGCAACCAGATATGATTGCTACCGCCAAGCGTTTGAATAGCACTCCAAACACCATGTGTCAAATGGAACCACAACGCAGCTAACCAAACAATGTAAACAGCACTATAGATGGGATTTTTAAAGAGAGTGGACACAATCTCCGAACCTTCTGGAGAAACACCACCTGTTAATTCTGCAAACTGCATTCTGTACCAAAAATTAAATAAATGCAACCCCAGAAAGCCAAGAATGATGGCTCCAAGTACCAACATGTTTTGCGATGCCCAATCTACTCCTGGCGAAGTTTTTGAAACAGCATAACGGTCTTTGCCTCTTGCGATGTAGTTCTGCCATGACAGCCAAAAGGCATAAAGCATGTGGATTACAACTAAGGTTGCCAGCCCGATGGTAGCAACAACAACGTACCAGTTTGCACCTAGCAACTTACAGATAGCATCATAACCATCGGCATTAATGATCAAAACGACATTCATAATGCTGTGAAAGGTGAGAAACAGTACGAGAGCAATACCAGTCACACTCATGACCAGTTTTCGCCCGATGGAAGAATTGAAGATGAAGACACCCATACCTTTGAATAATTAGTGATTATTGAATTTTTGGTGGATTTCCAGAAGCCTATTTTAAGGAGAAGCAAAATTACTTCAAATAGACTTCCCCCGCAAGCAAATACGGAATTTTTCGTTGATCTGAATGCGATGAGCTTCACTTTTCATGCCTCTCTTTTGAATTCTGCGTTTTAATCCCTACTTTTGATAGAACAATTCATTCAACCATAACTCTTGTACATCATGGAAAAAAATCCTGATTGCCTGTATTGCACCCGAAATCAATTGCAACATGACTTGATGATTGAAATTTGCGACTTAAGTGCTTCAACCTTGTTCTTATTTAAGGAACAGACCTATTACGGACGTTGTGTCGTAGCATATAAAGACCATGCAAATCAACTTTTTGACCTGACCGATACTGACAGGAATGCGTTTATGGCGGATGTCGCACGCGTTGCTAAGGCCATGACAAAGGCCTTCAATCCGGACAAAATTAATATGGGTGCTTACTCCGATAAACTTCAACACCTGCATTTTCATCTGGCACCTAAGTATGTGGATGGACCAGACTATGGTGGAATCTTTCAGATGAATCCCCAAAAGGTATATCTCACTGAAAAAGAATACGAAAACGTCATTGCTAAAATCAAAGCGGTGCTCTAAAAACTTATGCTTACTTTTGCACAAGCAACAACAGAAAGAAAATGAACCTCATCCATTCAGAAAAAATCACCAAAGCCATTCAGGATCTTTCTGAATACGAACTGCTAAAGGGCCTTTGTCACGAGGATATCGAATCAAACCCGATGCCTTCGGCGCCGGTACTGATGGAGGTGGTGAACCTTTGCCGTGCCATTCTTTTCCCGGGTTATTTCGGCAATGCTTCTGTAACCAGACAAAACCTGTCTTTCCATATCGGGCTCAACGTGGAAAAGTTGCATCACTTGCTGAGCGGGCAGGTACTGGCAGGCCTTTATTTTCAAAAGCAGGTCGAAGCCCATTTGAAGGGTGATTGCAACGATTTGCCAAAAAACCGTCAGGAACAACAAAAAATGCGTGACCAGGCGGAGGTCATTTCGGCAGAATTCATAGAATCAATGCCCACGCTCAGGGACATGCTGGCCACCGATGTGCTTGCCTGTTACAACGGTGATCCTGCAGCTGAAAGCATGGAAGAAATCATTTATTGCTATCCAGCTATCAAAGCCATTAGCAATTACCGCATCGCTCATAAACTGATGGAACTGGGTGTTCCGTTGATTCCCAGAATGATCACTGAAATGGCGCATTCTGAAACCGGGATTGACATTCATCCTGGGGCCACCATCGGCACCCATTTTGCCATTGACCACGGTACCGGTGTTGTGATTGGTGCAACAGCCGTCATTGGGTGCAATGTCAAGTTATACCAAGGTGTGACGCTGGGTGCAAAAAGCTTCCCGTTGGACGAATATGGCCATCCCATAAAAGGGATTCCACGTCATCCCATCCTTCAGGATAATGTAATCGTATATTCCAACGCGACAATTTTAGGTCGTATCACGATTGGAGAAAATGCCACGGTAGGTGGCAACATCTGGGTGACCGAGGATGTTGCCCCCAATGCGCGCGTAGTCCAGTCAAAAGCAAAAAAATAATGTCTTTCGAACTCGTTGCCAAAACCATGCAGGGACTGGAAGAAGTCCTTGCCAAAGAAATCACTGAATTAGGTGGGAATGATGTGCAAATCGGTCGCCGAATGGTCGCATTTTCAGGAGATCAGCGTTTGCTGTACAAAGCCAACTTGTATCTGCGCACAGCAGTCCGCATCTTAAAACCCATTGCCACTTTCAGGGCCAAAAATCCGGACGAAGTCTATGAACAAGTTCGAAAGATTAAATGGGAAAGTTACTTTTCTCCCAACCAGACTTTTACAATTGATACTGTCGTCTTTTCTGACCTTTTCCGTCATTCCAAATTTTTAGCTTATCGCGTCAAGGACGGAATGGCAGATTATTTTATGGAGAAGTTTGAAAAACGACCTTCAGTGCGCCTTACGAACCCCGACATTTATATCAACGTGCACGTTTCGCACGAAACCTGTACCATATCTTTGGATAGTTCCGGTGAATCGCTCCATAAAAGAGGTTACCGCGTTGATCAGACCGAAGCACCTCTGAATGAGGTTCTGGCCGCTGGTATGTTGCTGCTGGCCGGTTGGGAAGGACAATGCAATTTCATCGATCCCATGTGTGGTTCGGGTACTTTATTGACCGAAGCAGCGCTCATCGCCCTGAAGATTCCACCCGGAATCTACCGCAAAGGTTTCGCCTTTGAAAAATGGCCGGATTTCGATGCAGACCTCTTTGATGAACTTTGCACCGAAGAGCCTGACGAAAACCCTTTCAAATTTAAAATTTACGGTTCAGACATCTCTGCGCAAGCCATTTCCATTGCACAGAAAAACGTGAAAAGCGCAAGCCTTGGCAAATATATCGAACTGGAAACCCGCTCCATTCAGAAAATCACAGAGGCTCCTGAAAATGGGATGTTGGTGATGAATCCACCTTATGGAGAACGCATCGCCGCCAACGATCTTTTGGCACTTTATGAAACCATCGGTGAGCGCCTTAAACATGCATTCATGGGATATTCAGCCTGGATTCTAAGCTATCGTGAAGAGTGTTTCGACAAAATCGGGCTACGACCTTCAGCGCGAATTCCGTTAATGAATGGTGCGTTGGATTGCGAATTCCGAAAATACGATATTTTCCGAGGAAAACGCAAGGAACTATACGAGGACAAAATCCTAACGAATGGCGAATAAAGGGAAGTTCTATGTGGTTTGGATAGGGTCAACTCCTGGAGTCTATACGGACTGGGCCAAATGTCAAGCTCAGATCGAGGGTGTGGAAGGAGCCAAATATAAAGCGTTCCCTTCTAAGGAAGAGGCAGAAAATGCTTTGGGAAAAGGCTGGCACGCCTTTTATAAACAAGCTGCACAAATTCGTCCTTCCAAAAATTCTCCAAGACCTACTGGTGACTTTATCGCTGTCGATGCTGCATGCAGTGGCAATCCGGGTTTGATGGAATACAGAGGTGTATTCAGAGACAATTCCATGGAAATCTTCCATCAGGGGCCCTTTCAGGAAGGGACCAACAACATAGGTGAATTCTTGGCTATCGTTCATGCACTTGCTTTGCAAAATACTAAGAACACACGCTTCCCAATTTACTCAGACAGCATGAACGCTCTATCTTGGATCAAAAAAAAGAAATGTAATACCAAGTTAGTGCAAACTCCAGCCAATGAAACTATCTTTGACCTTATTGACAGGGCAGAAAACTGGCTTTCCATACATACTTGGAATATACCTTTATATAAATGGGAAACATCTTCATGGGGCGAAATACCTGCCGATTTCGGTCGTAAGTAGCATAGTTGAACAACCAACTGGCAATGGATGATAAAAAAAAATTTGCAGGTCGTGTTGGAGTAATTATCTCCACTTACAACCACCCAGTGTGGCTGAAAAAAACACTTTGGGGTTACGCCAGCCAAAGTTATACAGATTTTGAAATCATTGTTGCTGATGATGGTTCCTTTCCTGAAACAGGCGAAATGCTTGAACAGGCAAAAGAGGAAATGGGATTGCGCATCAAACACGTTTGGCAACCAGATCTTGGTTTTAGGAAAAATAAAATCCTGAATACAGCCATTCAAGCCACAGACGCCGAGTACTTGATTTTTACAGATCAGGACTGCGTCCCCCGGCAGGACTTTGTGGAAACGCACTTATACTACGCCAGAAGAGGCCATTTCTTATCAGGTGGGTACTTCAAAATTCCGTTGGCTATCAGTCATCAACTCACTAAAAATGATATTGAGAGACAGAGGCTGTTCAATCTTCATTGGCTATTCAGTCAAGGGGTCAAATGGCACTTCAAATGCACAAAATTGATTGATTCAAAAAGATTCACACGTTTCATGAATCGCACTACAACAGCCAATGCATCATGGAATGGATGTAACTCCTCCGGCTGGAAATCGGATATCCTTCGCGTCAATGGATTCAATGAAACCTTGTGCTACGGCGGAGAAGATCGTGAATTGGGTGAAAGGTTGCTCAACATGCACATTAAGGGACGTCAGATCCGTTATTCGGCCATTTGTGTACATTTGGATCACGACAGACCTTACAAAGATCTCTCCATTGTAAAAAGGAATAAGGAACGCAGGAAAAAAATTCAATTATCGGGATTAACACTTACTCCAGAAGGAATTTATAAGGAAAAAGAGCAACAGTCCACACTTCCAAAAAAAATTTTCTTTCTCAATTCTTACCGCTCCTGGGGAGGAGTCGATAAATGGCATCTTGAACTTGCCCATTTTCTTTCTAAGTCAGGGGATGATGTTCAGATTCTTACAAAAAAAGGAAGTGAACTGAAAAAATGGGCTTTGGACAAAAGTCTCAAAATCCACAGTTTTTCAATCAATAGCTTTTTTGGCCCGTTTAAGTTGCTTGGCCTGTTTTTATTTTTTCGCAGGGAATATCCTGACGTTCTGGTTATAAGCCACTCAAAAAACCTAAAAATTGCCGGACCTGCTGCTAAGTTGGCAGGAATCAGCAGAATCATCTACTGCAGGGGCAATGCCTTACCCATAACAAACACTTTCTTGAATCATTATATATACGGCCATTGCCTGACAGATATTCTTGCAAATTCGGAGGAAACTAAAAAAATCATTCTACAAAATAGCTCAACCCTTTTCCCGGATGAAAAAATAAAAGTCATTGACGGTACGGATGCAGCTCTTTTGGAAATGGGAGGAAATACCAACAATGTGGCCCTTCAATTCAAAGAATTCATTCATAGCTGATAGTTAAAACCATGCATATAGGTATTGATGCTAAAAGAGCCATTTATAATTCCAGAGGACTGGGAAATTATAGCCGTGATCTCATTCGTATTCTAACCGAACAGTATCCGGAACACTCTTACCTGTTGTTTTGCGCCAAGATGGCCAGAACATCACTGATGGATTGTCCTAACACTTGCAAAATCATTGAGCCAAGGAACACCTTTTATAAAAGATTCCCTTCTCTATGGCGCTCAGTTGGTATTCCTTCTGAATATGAACGTCAACAATTGGATATCTATCACGGCCTCAGCAATGAATTGCCCTATAAACTTGGGAAAAGTTCAACGCGAACCGTTTTAACCATGCACGACCTTATCTTTCTGAAATTCCCAAAGCTTTACCCCTGGATTGACCAGATCATTTATCGGGAAAAATATCTGAGCAGTTGCAAAAGAGCCGATAGCATCATTGCAATCAGTCAACAAACGAAACAAGACCTGATTGATTTGGCTGGTGTCGATGAAAACAAAATAAAGGTAATACACCAGGGATGCAATCCACTTTTTCGGAAACAATACTCTTCAGAGCAATTGTCTGAAGTATGTAAGAAGTACAACCTTCCTAAAGATTTCATACTAACCGTAGGGGCCATTGAAGAGCGGAAAAACCAATTTTTGATTGTAGAAGCACTACGCGAAGGTAGATTGGATTTGCCGTTGGTCATAGTCGGGAGACCTGTTGGCAGTTGGCAGCAAGTACTTGAACAACGTATATCAGAGATTGAGCTGACTGGTCGTGTAATTATCCTTAACAATGTTCCGACTATGGACTTACCTGCTCTTTACCGACTTTCTTCCCTGTTCGTCTATCCTTCTTTGTATGAAGGCTTTGGCATTCCACTTCTGGAAGCTTTGACCTCCGGAGTTCCAGCCATTAGTTCGAAAGGAAGTTGTTTAGAAGAAGCTGGTGGATCGGGAAGCATTTACATTGATCCACTGGATGCCTCTGAATTGGGCGTTGCCATGAATCAGATACTCTCTGATATGCAGAAAAGAAAACAGATGGTTCAGGATGGCTACCAGCATGCTGAGAAATTCTCTGATAAAGCCATTGCTGAAAAAGTGATGGGAATTTATTCCTCCCTACTATAAAAACGTAAAAAAACATGTTTAGTCTTTCATTTGTAATCATCACATCTAACTAAGAAACTTTAAGAAGTGAAATGGGCGCCATAAAACAGTTTTCCAGAATCATATTTTTATCCGGTTATTCGTATTCAAAAGAACGCTATAAGTGCACTTTTTTGGAAAACGAATGCGATTCGTCTCAGAAAAAATCATTTCAACATTTGGAAAGAAGAATATTCTGCTTCTGGCCAGGCAGCAACGAAATGTCTAAGAATCGCATGGATTCCTTAAAGTCATTAAGGGATAGGACAGGAGTGGAAGTTGTGCTTGTCACCCCAGAAAACTTGGATAAGTTCATACAATCGGATTTCCCATTGCATAAAGGCTTCCAATACCTATCTGCCGTTCACAAGTCCGATTATCTACGTTGTTACTTTATGCACCATTATGGTGGAGGGTATTCGGATATAAAATCGCCCGTAAACAACTGGGAATCATCATTTAACAAATTAGAACGAAAAACAGACAAATGGATTATAGGCTATAGGGAGATCGGGAAAAGAGGGGCTGCTCGGGTAGAACACCCAACCCTTTCCATTGACTTAGTGAAAAACTGGCACTATCTAATTGGAAACGGTGCATACATTTGCCGCTCTTATACTCCCTTTACAGCCGACTGGTACAATGAACTGCATCATAGAATGGACGTTTATTACCAGCAACTATCTGACTTTCCGGGGAATATCATGGGGGATAATGATGGCTATCCAATTCCGTGGACAGGAATTTTGGGGCAGATCTTTCATCCATTATGCCTTAAGTATATGGATAAGATAATTTATTCAAACAAGATTAAGCCTGTATTAAGAAACTACAGATAATTTAAAATTCCCATTTATCTGATTTTAATATGATTGAATTAATACAAAAGACTGAGCCAAACGGCAATGATCGCTTCTCAATAGTTATCCCAACCTGGAATAACTTATCATTCCTTCAATTATGTATTCGCAGTATCCGGCAAAATTCAATATTTAGCCACCAGATCATTGTGCATGTCAATGAAGGTTTGGATGGAACGCTTGACTGGCTAAGAGGGCAAAATGTTACTGTCACTTTTAGCAAAAAAAATGTTGGGGTCTGTTGGGCTTTAAACGGCATGCGTTCATTTGTCAATACCGAGTACATTGTTTTCGTAAATGACGATATGTACGTATGCCCCGGATGGGATTCTGCGCTGATGGACGAAATTAGCAGCTTGCCCGATAACAGGTTCTTTCTGAGCTCAACCCTGATACAACCACGACCCTTCTGGTGCAAAGCCATCATCGCTCCTGCAGATTTCGGACAAACCATTGAACAATTTGAAGAACAAAGATTGTTGGAAGAATACAAAAAACTACCTCATACTGATTGGAGCGGAAGTACCTGGCCCCTAAATATTGTACATCGGGATATTTGGGACCTTGTTGGGGGTTATAGTGTCGAGTTTTCTCCTGGATTATATTCCGATCCCGATTTCTCCGCCAAATTGTGGAGCGCAGGCATACGCTATTTTAAGGGAATCAGCGACAGTCGGGTCTATCATTTTGAAGCAAGATCCACAAAGCGAGTTGAAAAAAACAAGGGTTCCCGGCAATTCTTAAACAAGTGGGGAATTACGTCTTCCGTTTTCATGAAAATGATACTTCGCCGAGGAGAGCCTTGGGCTGGAGAGCTAGCACTCCCTGCAAAAGAGGGCAAATTCAAGCGTGAAATATTCAGAAGCCGTGTTAAACGCTGGTATGAATCATTTAAAAAAACCGGCGCAATAGAACGCATTTCCTAAAAAACAAAATACATTTTATTATATTTGACCTGATGATGACTAATAAGGCTAAACCGGTTTTGAGCTATATCGTTCCACTATTTTTTGATCAGAAGAATGACAATACCCTTAATCGTGTTTTACAACATTATTCAAAATACAACCAACTGCTTCTAGACCAGATTCATTTTATTCTGGTTGACGATTGTTCGCCTATTAAGATAAAATTACCTGAAATACCCAATATGAATATCAGCCTGTTACGTGTTACCTCAGACATCCGTTGGAATCAAGGTGGTGCACGCAATTTGGGTGTTAATTACGCACAAACAGAAAAATTACTGATGACCGATATTGATCATATCTTTCCAGAAAGAACGCTTAAATATCTGATTCATAGAAAATCTGTTTACAAGGACTTATTTAGGTTCAGGCGATTTAGCGGTTGGAGGAAAATTGCTTCGGGATGTAATATATTTTATATTAACAAGCCGCTGTTTAACGATTTTCACGGCTATGACGAAGTTTTCTGCGGTAATTACGGATATGAGGATACTCATTTTTTTGAATCCCTCGAAAAAGCCTCTATTCCAGTTATTAAGCTTCCTTATTGGTATCCGGTGTTCGATCTGGCGATAGATCGTCAAACGGAATACCACACGCTGGTGCGTGATAAACTACAAAATATGGAACTCCTGAATCAAAAGCGAGCTGGAGCAAAAGACTGGCACACAGGCTTATCACTTAACTTCAAATGGGAAGTTGCTGAGGAATATTTTATAGGTGCCAAAAAAAAACTCTGAATATGCCTAAAGCCTCACTGATCATTTCCGTTTACAACAATGTCCCTTTTTTGGAAGTTGTTCTCCGTTCTGTCAATGAACAGACATGGAATGATTTTGAAATTATCATTTCTGAAGACGGGGAACATAAAGAAATGCGTGATTTCATAAAGGTTTTTCCTTTTAAACACCCTTGGATTCATATACAACAGGAAGACATCGGATGGCGCAAGAACAAGTCGTTGAATAAAGCTATCATGGAGTCACATTCAGAATACCTCGTTTTCATAGATGGTGACTGCATTTTACACCCCCGATTCATGGAGAGTCATACCCGGATGGCAAAAGAAGGTTACATTTTGGGTGGTAAACGATTAAAACTCAATGACGCCCTTTCTACAGAGTTTTTAAATGGGAACCGTACGTATCGGAACATCGGGGTTTATTTACTTAGAAACCTGTTGCGGATTAACAAGCTAGGAATTCGTTTTCCTGAAGAAGCTTTTGTGATATCACCTGACAGTTTGCTTAGGAGTATTCCCAAGATTCGCAAATTGAAAGAACTTAGGGGTTGCAACATGTCTTTTACCAAAAAAGCAATATTGGACATAAATGGTTTTGACGAGGATTACGTCAAGCCTGCCATTGGAGAGGATGCGGATATTACCTGGCGCTTTAAAATGGCAGGTTACAAACTACGATCTGTGCGGAATCTAGCTGTCGAATATCACCTCTTCCATACTGAAATATGGAATGAACAAAAAGAAAATGCCGAATTAATGGAGGTAAAACAGCATATTGGTCGTTACCGTTGCTTGAACGGGATACTAAAACTGAATCATACACCCTACACTTGAACCTATGATATCCATCATCATATGTAGCAGAAAACCAGACATTTCCGAAGAATTAAAAAACAACATTCGGGAGACAATCGGTTTGGAATACGAATTGATCATCGTGGACGAAACACTCCACCATCAATCGATTTTTACAGCCTACAACTATGGGATTGATCGTGCAAAATATCATACGCTTTGCTTGATGCATGATGACATTCTATTCCATACACCACAATGGGGACAGGTTGTTCAAGAACATTTGAACGATCATTCCGTTGGGTTCATTGGCATTGCTGGTGGAACACTCATTCCGAGAGTTCCTTCTCTATGGACTTTTGGTGAGCACTACAAGCATCTCCTACAGTATGTAAAGAAGAAGGGCACTTCCGAAATGCAAGATTTCGGAAACTTCAAAAACAACAACTTTCTGCCTGTCGTTGCACTCGATGGCGTATTTCTGGCATGCAGAAAAGAGTTGTTTGACTCTATTCGGTTTGATGAACAGACCTTTAAGGATTTTCATTGTTACGACTTGGATATCTGCTTGCAAGCTCATATGCTAGGTTACGAAAACAGAGTCATCAACAATTTACTTTTGGAGCATTTTTCCAAGGGGAAACTTAATAAAAGTTGGGTCGAAAATCAACTTATCAGCTGGAGAAAATGGAGAAGTAAGATGCCTGCATATCTAACCCAACTATCGGAGGAGGATCTCTTGAATAAAGAAATATTCTATATGGAGAACAGTTTCACCAAAAGGATGATCCGTTGTGGCTTTTCAAATAAGGCAATTCTGGATGTATTTAAGGAATACAATGAATTAGTTACACCGGAAGCGACACATCTTGCCTCGATAAACAGAATGCGGTTAACATGGATCAGACTGATGAAAAGACCTTTAAGTCTATTTCAAAAAGGGTATTAGTGAGAGAAGGCTTTTCTCCATTTTCTTTTTCGTTGAAAATGCCTGAGGCTTTTTTGTTTGGCCTCCAATGCAAGTTTGAAGCAAATAGCTGCATTGAATCCACGTTCTGTTGCGTAGGACTCCGCCAACAATCTAAAAAAATCGTCGCTCCCGCGAAAGCGGTCAAAATTTTGACATCCTTCTTTTAACCCGATTTTTTGAAATTTCATTCGATTCAAGTCTACCAAAGAGAAGTGGTATCCATCTGACAACTTATCGAAAATCACATTTCCAACCGACAAATCCAGGTGAAAAATGTTCGCTTCGTGCAATCGGGCAAGCAATACCCCAAAAGAACAAATGATGTCTTCACGTCCATCGATGGAAGAGTCGTCGGCGAACTCTCTGAAAAGCCTTTTATAGGGACAATGGAGAGAAACAAAATAGGAATCATTCAGAAGACCACCTTCAGAAAGCTCTAAATAAGCGATCGGCGTTGGAGTCTCAAAGCCTTTCTCGAGTAGGGTCATGGCATTTTCATAGGCTCTCTTTGCTTTTGATTTCCTGAAAAAAGTATAAGCAATCCTATTTATCCAAATGGGTTTCTTGTATCTTTTGACATTAATGCGTAGCCCTTCTTGCTCGAATATTTTTAGCTCATTCCGGCTTTTGTAAATCGTTTCACCTTCCTTTTCGAAGACTGTTGGCAGAGACTTTAAAAAAACCTCCATATTTTTATATTCAGAATTGATATGAATTTTCATAATCCAACCTCCTCATGAATACGACTAATAATCGTTTCTGGTTCAATGTTGTTCATACAGGCATAGTCCTTCCTGTAACATGGTTTGTTACCGAATATGGAGCAAGGGCGACAAGGCAAATCAACTTGAATTTGATTGCGTTCAGCCTGAAAAAGGCCATAAAAACCTGCTAATGAGTGTGTAGCCCCCCAAATGGACACCACTGGTGTATGAGCAAGCGACCCTAAATGCATATTGGCAGAATCCATTGTAAACATCAGATCCATGCAACCAATGAGTCGAACTTCTTCCTTAAGACTTATGCTATTAGGCATTATCAGTTTAGGATAGCGCTCTTTCCAACTATTCATCTGCATTATTTCTTGCTTTCCTCCTCCAAATAAGAAAACCTTAAACCGTTCATCTTCTGCAAAATGCGAAAGAATGATCTCGGCCTTTTCCAAGGGATAAATTTTCCCTTGATGCCGGGCAAAAGGTGCGAAACCAAGCCAAATGCCTTTTTTTGAACCATACAATACTTCCATTTCAGGCAACTGCTCCTTCGAAGGTTCCATTTTGGGCCTGAAATCAAAATAGTTAAGTGACAATCCGGCACAGGCAAAAACATCTCGATAACGTTCAAAAGATGTTTTGAGCGTTTGCAAAACTTTTTTGTTTCGGCGAGTTAACGAGCGACGATGTTTACGTTCTTTATCGATGCGAAAGACTGGGAGCCGGTGCAGTGAAAAAAAGAAACAAAGAATCCGACTTCGCAAAACATCGTGCATGTCGCAAATGACATCGACGTTTCTGTAACCAATTTCGCGGTATAGGCGAAAAAGCCCAGGTATTCCTTTGTGAATGCTTCGAATTGCAGCAGGTTTGAAGGTGACATTGGATGGACAGGAATCAAATAGCCCTGCCATCATAGGTTGAGACAACATGATAAATTCATGCTCCGGATACTGCTCAGCCAAAGCCTTTACAAGGGGGACAGAAATTGCCACATCTCCCAAAGCAGAAAGCCGTATCACCAAAACTCTTGCCATATTACTTGCTTGCGTACAAACTCGGATTCAGGGAAGGATCGTTATACATTTTCATCTGTTTATATACCTTCATGCAACGCCGTCCTGATTCAATATCGGCTAATAATTGGTCAATCGCTGATGATAAATCACGACATTGTTCATTTAGGGTTTCCCACTTCTGTTGACATTGCTGTCGATGCTCAGGTGTTGCATCCAATCTTTCTACTTCAACGCGCATGTGCCAGATTTTCAGAATCAAGATTGATAAACGGTCAATAGCCCATGCTGGACTTTCAGTATTGATGACAGCATCTGCTAAGGGCACAATATCCTGAAATTTTTCAAAGAAATAGCTGTCAATCCGTTCAACTAGATCTGTTCGGTCTTGATTGGATTTATCAATACGTCGCTTTAGAGTCAGTGCTTTTAAAGGATCAATATCCGGTTTACGGATAATATCTTCCATATGCCACTGCACTGCGTCAATCCAGTTTTTAAGAAACAAATCATTTTCGATAGTTCCCTGAGCGTATGTATTAATAATCGGAGCATCTACATGATCAGTTTCATGATAGAGTCGGGTCGCCTCTGTAAAGATGCGGTTGGAGAGGGCGCTGAATGTCATAAAATCAAGATTAATTCAAATGTGGCACAAAGATACGTTCATTTTACCACATATAAAAACAGCATACCGATACCATCTCAAAAAGTTTGAGTACCTTTGTGACCCGATTTTTTTGTGTTCAATCGCCCCTATGAAAATTGTAGTAGACAACAAGATACCTTATTTGAAAGGACTTTTAGAGCCTTTTGCAGATGTAGTTTATCTTTCCGGAAAAGACATCCGTAAAGCAGATCTGTTAGATGCAGACGCCTTGCTGGTCCGTACCCGGACCATTTGCAACAGAGAATTGCTGGAAGGCACCAGCATCCGTTTTATTGGTACAGCCACAATAGGATTCGACCATATAGACACAGACTACTGTGCGGTGAAAAACATCCATTGGGTGAACGCGCCTGGCTGCAATGCACGAGCTGTAGCACAATACGTAACATCCAGCATTCTTTGTTTTGCCCGGAAATATAATTTCAGTCCAGCCGAAAAGACAATCGGTATCATTGGAGTCGGGCAGGTAGGCCAAAAAGTAGAACGTTGCGCTCGACTGCTGGGCATGAACGTGCTCCTTAATGACCCTCCACGCGCACGAAATGAAGGAGAAAAGAATTTCATTAATTTGGATCGTATACAAATCGACAGTGATATCATCACCTTTCATCCCATTCTAGAGAAAGAGGGGCCAGACAAGACCTGGCATATGGCAGATGCAAACTTTTTCACCAAATTGAAAAAACCAGTCTTTCTGATAAATACGGCCCGGGGGAGTATCATTGAAACGGAGGCACTGAAACAAGCCATTCGTGAGGGAAAAGTGATTGATTGCGCGCTAGATTGTTGGGAGAATGAGCCTGACATCGATTTGGATTTGTTAGAAAGTGCATTGATAGCCACGCCCCATATCGCTGGTTATTCTTCAGATGGTAAAGCCAATGCTACCCGTACGATAGTGGAACAATTAAATACGTTCCTTGACCTGAAGATGCCACCAAAGATTAGTCTGAAACTGCCTGTGCCCGAAGAGCCTGTGCTCAAGATTCACAAAAATAGTCCACACAAAATCGCTTCCGCACTTTTGTATGCATATGATCCTATCAAGGATTCAGAAAACCTAAAAAAATCGCCTTCAACGTTCGAGGAAATTCGGGGTAGATACGTTTTCCGCAGAGAATATAAAGCGTTCCGGGTTGTAAATCTGGTGGAAACTGAAGCAGAAATTCTTCGTGCATTTGGTTTTCAGACACCTCCACGCTCAGAAATGAGCAATACTGACGAATACAGGGAGTAGGTTTACCACTCGAATTCCTTTTTCAGCAGAAGTCCGATTACTTCAGGATAATGTTTGTACTCCAGATCATGGACTCTGGTTGCCACATCGACTGCTGTATCCTCAGAAAAGACTGGGCATTTGGCCTGAAAAACGATTGAACCTTCATCATAGTTTTCATTAACCAAATGTATCGTTATTCCAGTTTCCGCTTCTTTTCCATCTATGACAGCCTGATGAACATGATTTCCATACATCCCTTTCCCACCATATTTTGGCAAAAGCGCCGGGTGAATGTTGATAATTCGATTCGGAAATGCATGAATCAGTTCACTGGGTATTTTCATAAGGTATCCTGCCAATATGATAAAATCGATTTCCCAATCTCTGAGCATTTGTGACAAAGCAATTCCATCTGTCAAGGTCTCTTTGGACAAAGTGAACGAAGGGACACCAAGTCGCTCTGCTCGCTGATGGACCTGTGCCTCAGACCTGTTGGAAATGATCAGCCCGATTTTCACCCGTTTTTCTGTTAAAAAAAAGCGGACGATATTCTCCGCATTGGAGCCAGATCCTGAGGCCAAAATTGCTAAACGGACAGGTATCATAGTGTCTTTAGATTGGGTTTTCCCTTGCACAGAGTTAGTCGTTTTGTGCAAAATAATGCACTTTTCGAGTAAATTAGTAGGTGAATTCCATTTTTTATTTGTTCCTTTGTGCCGCAAAATTACGAATTAGATTTAATTATTAACCTAAAAAATGACCGTTATGTCTGATGTTGCTGCAAAAGTAAAAGCCATTATCGTTGACAAGTTAGGCGTTGAAGAAACTGAAGTTACTCCGGAAGCCTCCTTCACCAACGACTTGGGCGCAGACTCACTTGACACTGTGGAACTGATTATGGAATTCGAAAAAGAATTCGGAATCTCTATCCCCGATGATCAAGCAGAAAAAATCACCACTGTAGGTGAAGCTATTGCTCATATCGAAGCTGTTGCCAAATAATAAAGGCAATTAACGTATGGAATTAAAAAGAGTTGTCGTAACAGGCCTTGGAGCCATTACACCCGTGGGCAACAACGTGACCGATACTTGGGCATCGTTGGTCAAGGGTGTAAGCGGAGCCGGGCCTATTACGCGCTTTGACACGTCAAAGTTTAAAACAAAATTTGCCTGCGAAGTTAAAGATTTCAATCAAGGTGACCATTTTGACAGAAAAGAGGCCCGCAAATACGATCAGTTTGCGCAATATGCCGTTATTTGTGCCAAAGAAGCCATTGAAGATTCAGGCCTGGATATCGAAAAAGAAGACCTCGATCGCATCGGAGTCATCTGGGGAGCAGGTATTGGAGGAATTGAAACTTTTGAGCAGGAAGTCATAGATTTTGCCAACGGTGATGGAACCCCACGTTTCAGCCCGTTTTTCATCCCGAAAATGATTTCTGACCTTTCAGCTGGACATATTTCTATTATGTATGGTTTCAGAGGTCCAAATTTCTGTACCGTTTCCGCATGCGCTTCTTCATCCAACGCCATTGCAGATGCCTTCAACCTGATCCGTTTGGGTAAAGCGAATGCGTTTGTTTGCGGTGGTTCTGAAGCAGCCATAACAGCTTCCGGTGTCGGTGGGTTCAATGCTTTGCACGCCCTTTCTACCCGCAATGACGAATACCTGACCGCTTCTCGTCCTTTCAGCAAGAGCCGTGACGGCTTTGTCATAGCCGAAGGCGGCGTTGCCCTGATTTTGGAAGAACTCGAACACGCATTGGCTCGTGGTGCAAAAATTTACGCAGAAATAGCCGGAGTCGGCATGTCTGCTGATGCTCACCACATGACAGCCCCTCATCCGGATGGATTGGGAGCTTTGAATGTGATGAAAAATGCACTAGAAGATGCCGAAATGCTACCTTCAGATATCGACTATATCAACGTTCACGGTACGTCGACGCCGCTTGGTGATATCGCTGAAACGAAAGCAATCAAAGCCGTTTTTGGTCCGTCAGCCTTTGACTTGAACATCAGCTCCACCAAATCACAGACAGGTCACCTCTTGGGTGCCGCCGGTGCAATTGAAGCGATGGCTTGCGTCCTGGCCGTACAGAACGACATCATTCCTCCCACGATTAACTTCACGGAAGGCGATGAAGACCCGGAAATCGACTACAATCTGAATTTCACGTTTAACAAAGCCTGCAAACGCGAAGTACGGGCAGCATTGTCCAATACGTTCGGTTTCGGTGGCCATAATGCCAGTGTCATCGTAAAGAAATGGAAGCCAAACGCTTGATTTCAGACCTACTCATTCAAGTAAGGCTCCTGACTGTTAAACAGAAGGAGCCTTATTTGTTATTTCACCATATTCTTGGTTTTTATCCTGACAAACTGAGCCTATATCAACAAGCACTCAGACATAAATCTCAGTCGATAAGGACGAATGACGGCATGTTAGTCAACAATGAACGGCTAGAATATCTGGGAGATGCAGTGCTTAATGTCATCGTCGCTGATATCCTTTTCAAGCAGTTTCCTACTGCAGATGAAGAATTCCTGACTAAAACCCGATCAAAAATTGTCCAAAGACAAAGTCTGAACAAAATTGCCATGGAGTTGGGATTAAACACGCTGATTCTTTCCTCTGCGTCCACTTCTCCAGATGCACACCTTTCCATTTATGGCAATGCCCTTGAAGCATTGATAGGAGCAATTTACCTCGATCAGGGATATCGACGATGCAAACGATTCCTCGAAAAGAAAATCCTGGAACGCTATATTGACCTTGAAGGAGTGGTCAGCACCGAGGAAAATTTCAAATCTGCACTGCTTGAGTGGAGCCAACAGGAAAAACTAATGGCAGAATTTCTTATGACTGAACTTAATAAAACCAATTCAAAAGGGTCCCGTTTTAGGGCAGTGGCACTTATTAATGGAATAAGTTTTGGTGAAGGAGAAGGCCTTTCGAAAAAAGAAGCACAACAAAGAGCTGCAAAAGAAGCGCTCACCTATATTCACGATCCTTCTGTGAACCTATCGGAATTATTGAAAGAAAAAGAACCTGTCATTAATGAAGAAAAAACAGGGTTCGGGCAAAACAAACTGGAATAACCTCGGTTTTTAAAGTTTTACCCATCATTCAAGTCCAAGACTGCGAAAAAATAACTAATTTTGGCATAATTGACCGAAACCTGAAGCCCCATGGATTTATTATCAGGATTATACAGCATGTACCTCAAAGATCGATTTGGGGAAATACAGAACTTTGCTCAGGATGCCAATGATATACAAAACGAGCAACTGTCCAACCTCCTGTTGGAAGCTGCTGAAACCGAATGGGGAAAAAAGTACGAATTCAAGTCTGTATTCAGTTATCAGGAATTCAGAGAACGTCTTCCCATTCAACGTCTTTCAGACCTGAAACCCTATCTGGAAAGAATGAGCAATGGCGAAACGGACCTGATCTGGCCGGGAAGTCCCAAAGATGTGATTTGCTCCATGAACGAAACCTTTGTCCCCATTACGGCACAGGCTATAGAAGAAACATTTCAGCAGGGCATCAGTGACAGCTACACCATCCACATCTGTAAAAATCCAGGCAGCAAATTACTCGAAGGCTATTCTGCCAATGCTGGTAATGGTATCGATTTGCCGTATATGAACGAATTACACGCCTTGTTGCGTGAAAACGAACCATTTTTAAACTCCCTGCTGAACCTGCCAAAACGGGTTGGAGCAGATAAAGACGGGAATCCATCAACGGAATTGGTTTTAAAGGAAGCACTTGGACAGAAAGTAACCAGCTTCAAAGGGAATTCTCTTAGATTGCAAGAACTTTTGAAAAAAGCATACCGAAAAACCGGGAAGAAATCGCTGAAAGAACTTTGGCCGGAGGCAGAAGTCCTTTTTGTACGCAGCCCACTAAATACAGCATCCCTACAAGAATCAAAAGACCAGTTACCAGAAGGGATCATCCAACAAGCAACTTATTGCACACCAGAAGGACTATTCGGCATACAAGATGATCCTGCAGACCCCTCCTTCCTGCTTATGCTCGATTTAAGCACATTCTTTGAATTCATTCCTGCCGGAGGAACCGATCAAAACGTCATCCCTTTAGAAGATATCGAAGCGGGTATCAATTATCAAATGGTTCTGACCAACTGTTCAGGCTTATGGCGATGTTGTTCGGAAGGCCCCCAACTCCAATTCGTTTCCATTCGACCCTACCGTTTCATTCTACTTTAGTTTTTAAATTACCCCCTATGCAGAACGATTTAGCCCTTTACAATACCCTACATCGTAAGAAAGAAGTATTTAAACCCATCCATGAAGGCCGTGTTGGTCTTTACGTTTGTGGACCTACCGTTTATGGTGACGCACATCTGGGACACGCTCGTCCTGCAATCACCTTCGACCTGTTGTTCCGTTATCTGACCCTAATCGGTTATAAAGTGCGCTATGTACGAAACATCACCGATGTTGGACATCTGGAAAATGATGCCGACGAAGGAGAAGATAAGATTGCAAAAAAGGCTAGACTGGAACAACTTGAACCTATGGAAGTGGTTCAATTTTACGTAAACCGCTACCACCATGCCATGGATGCGCTTCATGTACTGCCGCCTAGTATCGAGCCTCATGCTTCGGGTCACATCATCGAACAGATTGAGTTTGTCAAAAAAATACTCGCTAACGGCTTGGCTTACGAAAGTGAAGGATCCGTCTATTTTGACGTAGAAAAATACAACAAAACCCACCATTACGGCAAGCTTTCCGGTCGCAATATCGACGAGCTTTTATCAACCGGTCGTGAATTGGACGGTCAATCCGAAAAGCGCAACAGCGTAGACTTCGCCCTTTGGAAAAAAGCAGCGCCGGAACACATTATGCGCTGGCCATCACCCTGGAGTGACGGATTCCCTGGTTGGCATCTGGAATGTTCTGCCATGGGCACCCGCTATCTGGGTGAAGAATTCGACATTCACGGCGGAGGTATGGACCTGATGTTCCCCCATCACGAATGCGAGATTGCACAATCCGTAGGTGCATTGGGACATGAGACCGTGCATACCTGGATGCACAACAATATGATCACCATCAATGGACAGAAAATGGGCAAATCTTTAGGCAATTTCATCACCTTGGAGGAATTCTTTGAAGGCAAGCATCCGTCACTGACACAGGCATACAGTCCTATGACCATCCGCTTCTTCATTCTGCAGGCGCACTATCGCAGCACCGTAGATTTCAGCAACGAAGCACTCCAGGCTTCCGAGAAGGGGCTGGAGCGTCTGATGGATGCATATGCACGATTGAACCGCATCACGGCCTCCAACGCCTCTACCGTTAACACGAAAGGACTTAGGGAACGTTGCTTTGAAGCTATGAACGACGATCTGAACAGTCCCATTGTCATTTCCCACTTGTTTGATGTAAGCAAAAGCATTAATCTGGTCAGCGATGGCAAAGAAACCATCAACAACGTCGACCTGATAGAGCTTAAGGAAGTCTTTGACTTGTTCATTGTAGACATCCTTGGCCTGGATATGGATGAGAAATCCTCCCAATCCACTACTGAAGGCTACAAAGGTGCAATCAACCTATTACTAAACATGCGGATGGAAGCCAAATCCAACAAAGACTGGGCTACTTCTGATAAGATCAGGAATGAACTGACCGCCCTTGGATTTGAAATCAAGGATACGAAGGATGGTTTTGAATGGAAACTATTGAAATAATAGTTATTTGGACCCCGCCTGAGTTAACGGATATTTCGTATTCACACCACTCCTGAAAATTGCTTTTACAAATCCCAGCCGTATGGGGGATTCAACTAAAAGTGGTATCCGGTTTTTATCATCCGAAATCCACATTTTAAGGACATCCCCACGCTTGAATATATTCCCTTCAATCATGCTGAGCGTAAAAGCATGGGCATTGTAATACCCGTCGCCATAGAGTTTGATCCGCTCCTTTCCTACATAAGTAAGATGGACGAGATACTCCCCATCATCCAGTCGGACAGGTATGTCAAGCTTCCTACCGTGTTTATATAAATCAGGACCAGCAAAGCCACGTAAGCGGTAAATGCTCGTAACAATGTCAAATCCACAACGGGTTGATTCAGATTCTTCCGCTGGTTTCCAACCATGCTTACGCTTGAGTCGAGTTGTGATGTGCCAATCATCATTGACTTTGCTGAAGGTAAAGTCGTCAATGCCATGCCAATTGTCTTCATGCGTGTATTTATAGGCTCGGAAAGGTGTTAGGTTCTGAGTATCTACATAAGAAATCAAGGTGTCACGCACTCGGTAAAACGCATCAAAGGATTTATGTGATTTTCCCTGAGCAACAAGTTGAAAGGCTGGTTTATTATTGTAAACAACATTCCGGACACGAAATTCACAGCTTCCAGCTGGAATCCAAACAAAACCGACGTTGTAATAAAGCTGATAGTCGAGTTTTTCACCAGGAACCAACAAGTTATTGCTGACTGGATTAAGGAATTGAGCGCTACCCGCGAAGGGCAGACTTAGCAACAACAAACCAAAAATAATTCGTCCTTTCATTTTTTAATTCTTCTCCTTTTCCTTTTGTATCAATTCTTTGGGCTTTTGATCCAACAAGGGCAGTTCTCGGACATTCCACGGCTCTTCCACATCCCAGTTTGCACGAAGGGAAAATGCCTTAGGGTCATAGAATACGTTTTCGGGCTGCCTTTTTTCCGCGAAACTCCCAGTATCCCAACGGAAATTATTGTTTATATCTTCGATTACACGGAGGAAATAAGTGCCTGGAGCTAAGTATTTAAAATCGGCCACGTTTTTTTCGATCCGCAACCGACGAACTACTTTGTCAGATTTATCGAGCAGTTCAGCAAAGCCAGGTGTAAGTAACCCGCTTACTTTAGCTATCAATCGGGAATATTCTTCCTCTTCGCGAATCTTGAACGTCTGACTGAGGGCATTGTTCGATTTTCCGTAAATACCCTTGATTGCAGCGGAATCGATTTCAAATTTGTATTCTGCTCCAAACTGCCATTTGGCATCAAGCAGGTAATCTCTTGTTTTTAGGGTGTCTTTGAAAAAAGAAAAAGTCGTTTTCACCCAAAGAGTATCCTTTTTTAGGAATAAATGTGCAGGTGAACCATCTATCTCAAGAATAGGCTCCTCCACTTCAAATCTTGGCCTGCAATAGATCTCCATGATGCTTTGTATGCTCGATTTTAGGCCTAAGGGTGACAATACAGGGACAGGTGCTACCTCTTCCTTCTTTTCTGGTTTAGCAGCGCTCTTTTTGGAGGAGATCACTTTGGGCTTATACGATCTGGAGATCAAGGTTAATGTGTCGGTCCAAGGGCTCAACTGGTTCAGTGAATCCGTCTTCAGATAGTCTATTTTCAATTTAAGAGTGTCTGTTTGAGAAACCAACGTATCTGTAATCCAATAGGAAAGAGTATCCTTAGTAGGATTTTTTTCAAGAATGTACCAATCTTTGGTTTCCTTATTGAGCAGGGTCACTGTCGGCAAACTCTCCGCTTTATATCCGAAAGTCAGATTAATTTTGTTTCGGGGTGCACGCTCTTTTCTGGCCAAATACTGCCTGCCAAAGTCTTCCTTAAAATATCTAAGTATGATATTATCTGGCTTAAAGCAAGTGATTGGACGTACCAAAATTGTATCAACCGTTAGGGAGTCTTTCCAAATGGTATCGTTTCTGGTGCAAGGTTCCGTCCATGGAATCAGCGAGGAATCTCCGAAAGCGATGGCTTCACCAGGCTGATCAAACAGGTAGTTGCGGTTTTTATCGTCTAAGGCAAAAACCTTGACAGCACCAACGGGCAATCCTTTCAGCGTAAACCGTCCTCCTTTGGTTGACTTCGTAATCCGTTCAAAGGGTTGCTTCCTAAAACTGGTATCGGACTGAGTGGAATGGGTTCCGACAAGTATTCCCGATATTGGGTTCAAGTTGGAGGCATCAATCACATTGCCTGAAATCCGCATGGAGTCGATGTGGTCTCCGGTAGAAAAGGAGAAGGCATAGTCTCCGAATTTGTTTTCCTGATTGTAGTCAACGATGGCATCCGTAAAATCGATGGTGTATGTGGTAGCAGGAATAAGACTATCTGAAAGTATGACAACAACTTTTTTCCCTACACCTTTGGTTATCGGAGCCAATTTTTGGGGTGGAGAAACAATAACCTTTTCTGAAGGGCTTTTTAAAGAAATCAGTTCGTCAAAAGTAATTTCGATGCGCTTTTTGTCGAAATTCACAGCATTCTCCATAGGCAGTGAACTGACGAGCTTTGGAGGTGTTTCATCCTTAGGGCCGCCTTCGGGATTCCCCACGCTGGCACATGCAGAAAACAAAGTTACAACAAACAGTGTCAAGCTAAAAAAGTTATTCGTTTTTCTCATAACAACTTCGACGGAGGTGACCGTCTTACACGGTTAAATAGTGCAGGATGATTCATAGTCTTCTGATCCTGTGACGCAAATGTACGAGTATTTTGACAAGGATTTGGTAAGGACTTGGGCTTTTTTAACAGTTAGTGAGCATTTGTAAAGGTAGCTGCCTGTTTTTTTCTGTATCTTTGACCTTTGAATTTGCATATTAACAACATTTTATGAAGATTGCATTGATCGGATATGGCAAAATGGGCCATGAAATCGAACGTATCGCTCTTGAACGTGGACACGAAATAGTAAGCACCATCGACATCAACAACTTGGAAGATTTCGACACCGATGCCTTCCGTTCAGCTCATGTTGCCATTGAATTCACTCGTCCGGAAACTGCATTGGATAATTATCGCAGATGTTTTAAGGCCAATGTCCCTGTAGTTTCAGGAACAACAGGTTGGTTGGAACATGTGGCCGAAGTAAAGGCTGCCTGTGAAAACGGGCAAACCTTTTTCTATGCTTCAAATTTCAGCTTAGGCGTTAACCTGTTCTTTGCTCTGAATAAGAAACTGGCTGAAATGATGAATGCCTTCCCCGTATACGACGTACGTCTGAAAGAAGTGCATCATACACAGAAACTGGATGCCCCTTCCGGAACTGCCATAACCTTGGCAGAAGGCATTTTGGAAAATCTGGACCGCAAAACTTCTTGGGTTAAGGAAGTTGCAAAAACTCCTGAAGAATTGGTCATCACTTCTGAACGGATCGGTCAGGTTCCCGGGTTCCATGAAATCACCTGGGAATCAAACGTCGATACTATTACCATCACCCACGATGCCAAAAGTCGGGTAGGTTTTGCCTTGGGTGCCGTTCTGGCTGCAGAATTGACTGCTACCAAAAAAGGCTTTATCGGCATGACCGACCTGTTGGATTTTTAATCAAACATTTACATCCAAAAATAGTTGCCCTATGAGCACTCCTCTTAAACGCCGGTTGTCACCCTATACTGCCAAATGGATTCGCTTTTCCATCTGGGCGCTTATAACCATCTTGTTTTCTATTTGGACAAGCAGCGCCTGGTGGCTGTTCGCTCTGCCATTTTTTTTAGACCTCTACATCACCCGGTTTCTCCCGTGGGGCTTCTGGAAAAATTCAAAAAATAAGGCCTTTAAAAGCGTCATGGACTGGGTAGATGCCATCGTTTTCGCCCTAGTGGCAGTGTATATCATCAATATTTATTTTTTTCAGAATTACCAAATACCCTCTTCTTCGCTCGAAAAATCGTTACTAGTTGGCGACTTCCTTTTTGTGAGCAAAGTGGATTTCGGTCCCAGAGTCCCGAATACCCCCCTTGCCTTCCCGTTGGCGCACCATACTTTGCCCCTCCTGAACTGCAAGTCCTATTCCGACTGGCCACATTGGGGCTACAAGCGCATTCCAGGTCTTACACACGTGAAGCGTAACGACATCGTTGTATTCAATTTCCCGGCTGGTGATACCGTCCCTTCAAAACCCGAGTTTTCAAATCCGGATTATTACTCGCTTTGTATAAATGAAGCCTTGAGAAATAATCTCCCTGTGGAAATGGGTAGTCAATACATAAAAAACCACCCGGAAATATATGGCAAACTGTTGTTTCGTCCTGTTGACCGACGAGAAAATTATGTAAAACGTTGCATCGGCTTGCCTGGTGAAACCATTCAAATCAAGGACAATATCGTTTTAATAAATGGGAAATCGATTGAAGACCAGCCTGGTGTACAGTACAACTATTTTGTCCAAACCAAAGGATCGAACATTTCCGATGCACAATTCCGAAAATGGGGAATAAGCATAGAGGACAGAAATACGATTTCTCCTGATGCCTTCAAAACCTACTTTTTGCCTTTAGAAAAAGATGTCAATGGAGCTATCAAACCCGTTTATGAATTCCCGGCTACCCGGGAGGTCATTGAAAAAGTGCAGAAAAGCCCAGCCATAGATACTGTCATCATTGAGCCTGACGTTATTGGTGATATGGAAGTTGGAGGTATGACCTACCCGTTAAGTCCTGAAATCAAATGGAGGAGAGATCATTTCGGACCTCTTTGGATTCCTAAAAAAGGAGCCTCCATTTCTTTGACGCATCAAAACCTGCTTCTTTATTCGCGTGTCATCCATAATTATGAAGGGCATAACCTAGTAGTCCATGGCGGAAAAACAATAATTGACGGAAAACCGGCCACGACTTACACCTTTCAAATGGACTATTATTGGATGATGGGTGACAATCGCCACAATTCTGCAGACTCAAGGGCCTGGGGGTTCGTGCCTGAAGATCATATTGTAGGCAAACCTCTTTTTGTCTGGTTGTCGCTAGATAAAGACAGAGGTATTCTTGACGGAAAAATCCGTTGGAGAAGATTCTTCAAGAAAGCATATTAATCTTCATAGCGCCAGATTCCATGAAAATCAAACAATGGATACTGATCCTGATTGGTGCAGCAATGCTAGCATTAACCATTCGTGTCTTTTTGTTTGAAACCATTCGGGTGACCGGATTAGCCATGTCCGAAAGTCAGGAAGATGGTGATCGAATTTTTGTGGAAAAATGGACTTTAGGAGCTCGTTTGCCTCTTACTGTTGGCATTCCTTTTGCACCGGACAGTTTGTTTGGCAAAAAAACCTTCCTTTCATGGGGAAAAGGACCGAAACGCAGTCCTGCAATGGGCAAAATCAAACGGGATGACTTGCTTGCTTTTAACGACCCCTTATCTGAGAAGATCCTTGATCGCTCACCCATTCTATTGAGCCGTTGTGTCGGACTGCCAGGTGAGAACTTCTATATGAGTAAAGGAAAAACTGTCATCAATGGCATCAAGATCACCCGAAACCCAGACGTCTCATTCTGTTACAGCTTTCCGTTGCAACTAAAAAGGTCTTTTGAACAAGTCATGAAGGCTTGCAAAATCGATCGTCCTGTCTATCATGAAAAAGATTCAGGGTTTGTCTATCTGACACGTCGTGAATGGCTTAGTTTATACAAAAACAACCGACAAATTGATATTAAACTGAATTTACGCGTTTCGAGCTTTGACGAAAGGAGAATTCTGATTCCAGCGAAAGGAAGCAAAATTGAATTGAATGACAGCACCTATCAACTGTATGGAGCGCTGATCAATCGGTATGAAGGAGTCCGTTTAAATCAAGATACTTCAGGGTTAATCCTTAAAAATGGACACAGAGTTCGATTTCACACGTTTAAAGAGAATTATTATTTTCTCTTAAACGACCATCAGGGTTATCTCAACGACAGCCGAAGTTTTGGTTTACTGCCGGAGCGTTGCATCATAGGCAAAGCCTGGATGGTTTTGTTATCACCATCCAGCAAAAGCTTTCTCGAAAAAATCTAATACAAAGCTTCAATTTCTTCAGGAGATATCGGAAGTCTCTTCCCCGGCATCCGACAACCTGTATTAGTCACAATGGCATCGTCTTCTGTACGAATGCCACCAGTTCCAATAAATTGTTTGGCCCGTTCATAGTTGACAAACTCTGACAGAATTTTATCGGATTCCCATTTCTGGATCAGTTCAGGCATAAAATACAACCCAGGTTCGACAGTCAAAACAAAACCCGGTTGAAGTCGACGTCCCAAACGAAGGCTGCGTAAGCCAAATTGAGTACTTCTGGATATTTCATCGTCATAACCCACGTAGTTTTCACCCAGATCTTCCATGTCGTGAACATCAAGTCCCATCATATGGCCTAAGCCGTGAGGCATGAATAGAGCCTGGGCTCCTGCAGCAACGGCTGCGTCCACATCACCTTTCAGAATACCGACAGATTTCAGCCCTTCAGCCAAAACTTTGGCAGAGGCTAAATGCACATCTCTATAAAGTATGCCTGGACGAATAAGTTCAAAGGCTTTATTGTTTGCATCTACCACCATTTGATAGAGTTCCCTTTGCTGTGTCGTGTACTTACCGCCAACGATGGCTGTGCGAGTAAAGTCGCAGGAATAATGCTCAAGGGATTCAGCACCGGCATCACATATTACAAAACGGCCTTTTTCCAAAATGCCTTCATGGTTATGTCCGTGCAACACTTCACCATGTTGCGAAAGGATGGTCGGGAAAGCAAGACCAAAACATTTCGAAAGAGCAATACCTTCGATGAATCCGGCAATATTACGTTCGGTTTCACCAGGCAAAGCCATTTTCAAGGCGGTTAGATGCATCTCATAACCGACAGCGGCGGCTTTCTCGATTTCAACGATTTCTTCAGCGCTTTTTACCGATCTTAGGGCTACGACGGCGCGAATAAGAGTTTCAGAGGCTTTAGCCTTTAGTTGCATCGCAGGAATACCTGTCAATTCTTCTAATTGAAGCATGCTCCAAGCTCTATGTTGAGGTAGAAAATGAATGGGGCGATTCAAGCCTTGGGCTTTTTTAATGTATTCCCCCAATGTCGAGGTTGGTCTGGTTTCAGTAATGCCAGATTTGAGTGCTTGCTCGCCCAAACTTGGCATTGGGCCTGTCCAAATGATGTCATCCATGGTCAATTCGTTGCCGAAAAGGATGGTTTTGCGTTCCTCCACATCGATTACGACAAACAAATCCGGCAGATCCATCCCCACGAAATAAACAAAATGACTGTTTTGCCGGAAGTGATATGTGTTTTCCGGATAGTTCATCGACGCTTCCTTGCTGCCAGGCAAAAGGATTAAACCTGAACCGGTTTTTTGACACAAAATGTCACGTCGTTGCTGATAGGTCTGTGGTGAAAACATGATGGCTGTTTTTGTGAGTGAATGAATTGTTATTTAAGAGACTAACTGTAAAGTTGAAAGTTCGCTTGAAATGAATGCCAACTCATGCGATTTGAGTTGAATTTCTGCTGCACCTGCATTTTGAACCGCTTGTGCAACAGTGCGTGCACCAACCAAAGCGACAGTGATTCCTGATTGTTCGAGTGTCCATCGAATCACGAGTTGGCCGATGGTTGCTTTTTTTTCCTCGGCCAAGGGTTCCAATTTCTGAAGAAAGGCTTTGATCCGTATCAAATTCTCGTCTTTGTACCAAATTTGACCAATACGGCTGTCATTTGGTTCAAAAACATGACCCGGAGTCATCTTCCCGGTAAGAAGACCACGTTGTAATGGACTGTAAGCCAATATCCCAAGTCCTTGGTCCAAACAATATGGAACTATTTCCGTTTCAATCCCACGTTTCACCATGCTGTAGGGCACTTGTTCAGATACAATAGGTATATATTTTGAGGCTTCCTGCATGAGCTCCACGGAGAAATTACAAACTCCTGCATATCGGACTTTCCCTTGTTCTATGAGCTTCACGACAGCTTCCATTGTTTCGCTGACAGGGGTGGTCGGGTCCGACCAGTGAATCTGATAAAGATCAATGTAATCTGTTCCCAGATGCTTCAGACTCGCTTCACACTCTTTAATGATCGAGTCTTTTCGGGCATTCCTGAAAATTCGCACAGTCTTACCTTCATTGCTGACGGTATCAAAATAATATTCACCGAGCGTGTTGTCCCAACTCAGACCATATTTTGTGAGAATCTGCACCTTGTCGCGGGGCAAACCTTTGATGGCTTCACCCACTAATTGTTCGCTGAATCCCATACCATAAACAGGAGCCGTATCAAACGTCGTAACACCCATGTCGAAGGAGGCAAGCATCGCGTCTACTGATGCTTTACGATCTGTACCTCCCCACATCATCCCCCCAGCAGCCCAGGCCCCAAAAGCTATAATGGAAAGATCCAGGTCTGTATTAGCAATTTTTCTATATTCCATGCTTTTTCAAATTGTAGAACTCTTTTTTAAGATTACGAATATACATCTTTTGAATTTGCAATTAAACTCTTATGAGCTACATTTTGAAAGAAATCACCGTAATCAAAAAAAAAGGCATGTTTTTGAACCAACTGGTGTAATTTTAAATATTTTTACACAATGCCCTTTAATGGAACTTTGCCTTCCTCAAATATCAGGCGGATGAAAACACAAACGAAAAACACACTAGCACGTCTCTTCTTTCTGGCTTTCTTCTCGTTTACTTCCGAATTTTCGGTAGGGCAAACTCGAATTACCTTCTCACCTCAATGGTTTCCACAGGCTCAATTCGCCGGTTATTACGTAGCTTTAGACCAAGGCTTTTATAAAGATCTCGGTCTGGAAGTGCAAATAATACATCCATCGGGAACAGTTTCTGCATTTGATAACTTAAACAAGGGGAAAGTGGATGTCATATCCTCCTTCCTGATGGATGGGCTCAAACAAAGAGCCAATGGTAGACCTTTGGTTCATGTCGGGCAGTTTTCACAACACTCAGCATTGATGATGGTTACTAAAAAAACCAGCGGTATTGATCAAGCAAAAAAACTAAACGGAAAAACGCTTGGGCTTTGGAGTTTTGGATTTCAGGATATTCCACGTGCCTTTATACAAAAATATGGTTACGATCTCCAAATCGTTCCCATACTAAATACCGTGAATCTATTCCTGCTTAATGGAGTCGATGCACTTACTGTAATGTATTACAATGAATACGATCAGTTGATAAACAGCGGTTTGAACGAGAATGAACTTAATACGTTCTTTTTTTCCGATTTTGGTTTTGACATTCCGGAAGATGGCTTGTATTGCCTTGAAAACACCTATGAACAAAAAAAAGACGCTTTAAAGAAATTCGTACAAGCCACATTAAAAGGATGGGCTTATGCAGCAAAAAACAAAGACTATACAATTGACTTGGTTGTCAGGGAAATGGATAAAGCTCATTTGGCAAACAACAAGACACATCAGCGATGGATGCTTGACAAGGTCCTTGAACTCATTGAACCAAGGAATAAGCAGGTTCAAAAAGGCCAATTGTCGAAGCAGGATTTTCAAAGTGCGTTGGGCATTTTGAAATCAGATCAAACAGCCAATTATACCAATCCAAACATCCTGATGGAAGATTTCAGCAAATAAAAGGGTACTATAAAAAATGAAACGAAACAGCCTTTCTTTTAAAATCATTTTACGTGTATTGATATCATGCGTCGCATTGGGATTCCTCCTTTTCTCCATTCAATATACCTATACCCGCTATTTGGTTGAAAATACTACCCGTGAAAATGCGCAACTATTAGCAGAAAACGCGGTTAATGAAATTGAAAAAGTGATCCGTCCAGTCGAGATGATACCGGAAAATCTTGCCTGGATGATGGAATCAAATGTTATTTCAGAAGATTTTATCTATTCCTTCCTTGAAAAAATAGTCAGGAACAATCCAACTATTTATGCAAGCGCCATCGCTTTTGAACCAGGCATGTCAAGTAAAGGGACGAAATATTTTGCGCCGTATGCCCATAAGGATGGCAAAAAAATACAAACCACCCAATTGGGTTCATCGGATTACGATTATTTCATCATGGATTGGTATCAGATTCCTGCAAAACTTCGGATTCCCTATTGGTCTGAACCCTATTTTGATGCCGGCGGGGCAGATGCATTGTTGTCAACCTATTCGGTCCCATTTTACCTAAATAGGAACGGGCATAAAGTTTTTGGTGGAATCATTACGATTGACATCTCTTTGGATTGGCTTACCAAAATAATGAATTCAGTTAAGATATTCAAGACAGGTTATGCCTTTCTGATATCCCGTACAGGTTCATTTGTTACTCATCCAAATCGGGAATACATCATGAACCAAAGCATTTTCACGGTAGCGAAGGAATACAACATACCTGAACTAAGGGAAATCGGCCGAACCATGATTCAAGGTAAAAATGGATTTAAATCAGTAAAGACTGCCACAGGTGAAAAAAGTTGGATCTATTATTCCTTTTTACCCTCCACGAAATGGTCTTTGGGGGTTGTTTTCCCACATAACGAAATGTATGCAGACATCCGACAATTAACTGTGCTGATTTTGCTGCTGTCTGCACTCGGACTTGGATTACTTGTTTTTTTTACGGTACGCATCATCAACAAACAAATAAAGCCTTTGGCTAAGTTTGCCAATTCTGCCAGAACTATTGCCGAAGGAAATTTCGAAGTGGAATTGCCTAAAGTTGAAAGCGGAGTGGAAATGAAAGAATTGCATGATTCTTTTGAATTCATGCAGAAAGAGTTGGCTGAATATATGATAAACTTGAAAGAAACGACTTCAGCCAAAGAAAAAATTGAAAGCGAACTTCGTATTGCAAAAGAAATTCAGATGGGGATGATTCCACACATCTTCCCTCCTTTCCCGAACCTACCTGAAGTCGATTTGTTTGCGTCACTCGAATCTGCCAGAGAAGTCGGCGGAGATCTATATGACTTCTTTTTGCTGGACGAAGATTTATTGTGTTTTGCCATTGGTGATGTTTCAGGTAAAGGCATCCCCGCTTCCTTATTTATGGCTGTAACCCGCACTTTGCTGAGATCCGTCGCCAATAAAGATACAAATACGGCGGAAATCACAGCTTCCATCAATAAAACACTGAACATCAGCAATGAATCCAATATGTTCGTGACCCTGTTTGTCGGGATACTAAATACAAAAACTGGGGAATTGAGATTCTGCAATGCTGGGCACAATCCACCAATACTGATACAAAACGGTAAAGATGCCGGCTTCTTCGGTTTAACAAAATCAATTCCCGTTGGACTTTATGATGATTTTGTATTCACAGAAGAAAGCCTCCAATTGGGCCGACATGATCAGATATTCCTTTATACAGACGGTTTGACCGAAGCTGAAGATATTGAAAACATTCTGTATGGAAACGACAGACTGATCGATGTGGTCCGTAACCATGCGGATTACATGCCAAAAAAATTGATAGATGTAGTCAACAATGACGTGAAAGTCCATGTAAACGGTCATCTACAATCGGATGATTTGACCATGATGAGCATTATTTGCCACCGAAATGAATAGAGAAACGACTATTTCACTTAAAAACGATGTCAAAGAACTTGGCAGGTTGGCCGAATTTTTTGAACAGCTTGGAGAGTCTTGGTTCTTAGCACCGGACATCATAATGACTGTAAACTTATCCCTTGAAGAAGCAGTCTCGAACATCATTTTTTATGCATGGTCAGATTCAAAGGAGCATCTGATAGACCTTAAAATAAAATATTACGAAAAGGCACTTACAATTATACTGTCTGATGACGGAAAACCTTTTGACCCAACGACGCGTGAAGAACCCGATATCAATCTGCCCATTGAAGAACGGCCCATCGGAGGATTGGGTATCCATCTAATAAAACGATTAATGGACGGAATTACGTATACCCGAAAAGAAGACAAGAACCAATTGACCTTAATAAAGAATATTAAATGATCATCCAAACAAACGTACAGTTAAACATTGCAACCATTCAAGTTGAAGGTCGTATCGATACGACCAACTACAATGAATTTGAAAATGCTATGAATGAACTTTTCGAACAGAATATCAGGCACATACTGCTCGATTGCAGTGCTCTTGACTACATCAGCAGTTCGGGATTACGTGTTTTCCTGACTGCTCAAAAGCACTTGTTAACCATCAAAGGCAGTTTAAGTTTGTATGCCCTTCAACCTATGATTCAGGAGATTTTCAGCATTTCAGGTTTCCAAAGCATTTTCTCCATTTTCCCAGATTTAGAAAGCGCCAAATTAAACCTGCCAAAATAAAAAAACATGCGCATACGGAAACTGCTTAACGGATTAACAGCATTGCTCATTACTGCTGGAATTCTACTGCTGGCCGATCTGGGAAACCGTATTTCAACTTCAGAAACGGAGAGACCTACTGCTACTATTAACAGCAACTACCTTTATGCCGTCAAAGGTAAGATCTACCGGATGGGAATGACCTATTTCGGGCCCGACAAAACCTTTGAAGCTGCCATGGAAGGATTGTGGAAAGGATTAAAAGATCTTGGCTTCGTAAAAGACAGTAATTTGATTGTACTGTCCATGCATGCCAACGGTGAAATGGCCAACCTGCAACCCATCCACTTAAGTATGGATAATCAGAAAGTTGACATGATCCTTGTAACCTCTACACCGGGAATCACAGCTGCCATTTCAGCCGTCAAAAGGCATCCGATGGTTTTTTCAATGGCCTATACACCATTGGAAGCAGGGGCCGGGAAAAGTAATACAGATCATTTACCAAACATTACTGGTGTCGGGTCATTCCCTCCGGTAGAAAAGACTTTTGATTTCATTCAGGAAATCCTACCTGGAGTCAAACGAATCGGAACCCTTTACAATTCTTCAGAAGCGAATTCTGTCAAAGTCATTCAGGTAGGTCGGGATTATGCCAAAAAGAAAGGATTGGAATTGGTTGAAACCAGTGTTATTAACAGCTCGGAAGTTTATCAAGCCATTTCTGCCCTGTGCATGCGAGACGTCGATGCCGTTTGGGTTACTGGTGATAATACTGCCTTACAAGCCATCAGCAGTATTATCAAAGTTTGTCGCGACCATAAAATGCCCTTGATCCTAAACGATGTGGATTACGTAAAAGAAGGAGCATTGGCAGCAGTAGGCATCGGATGGTACAGCACGGGGGTTCACACTGCTTCATTTGTAGCTCGGGTTCTGAATGGTGAAAGTCCTGCCAAAATTCCCATTGAAAACTTTGTGGAAGAATCCATTACCATCAATCAGGAAGTTGCAGCGTCGCTTGGTTTGGTTTTTCCTGAAAAATATCTGGGAGTGACTTCTGCCAAACCCAAAAAGAAACACTATAAGTTTTGTTTGACACATTATGTGGACAGCCCCAATTCGGAAAATATTGAAGAAGGCGTCCGAGAGGAACTAAAACGCCAGGGTTTGACGGAAGGCAAAGATTTTTCTATGAAAGTATATAACGCCCAAGGGGATATTTCCACCCTTAACAGTATTGCAGAGGCCATCAGCAGTGAGAAATGGGACCTCGTATTTGCCTCATCCACCCCGACAACACAGGCTTTTGCCAGGAAGATCACCAATTCTCCCATCGTGTTTTCGAATGTGGGAGATCCAGTTCGAGCAGGTTTAGGGACCTCCTATACGGAACACAACCCAAACATAACCGGTATCTCCACTATGAGCGATTTTGACGGGCTTATACGGATGTTGACTCAAACCATGCCGGGCATAAAGGTCATTGGTACTGTTTTCACACCTGGCGAGGTCAACTCGGTCGCTTATACAGATGAGCTCCGTAAAGCCGCCGCAAAAAAGGGAATCGAACTCATTTCGGTTCCTGCGAATACCGCCACAGAAGTTTCTGACGCGGCAGGCTCGTTGGTTTCCAGGGGCATACAGGCCTTCACACAAATATCAGATAACCTGACTTGCAGCGCCTACGCATCCATCATCAAGGCTGCCTACAACAATAAAATCCCATACTTCGCTTTTGTGACTGAGCAAGTCAAGGATGGAGCAGTTGCAGCCCTTGCCAGGGACTATACGGTTGCAGGATCGGACGCGGCAAAGTTAGGTCTAAAAATTCTGAACGGGATTTCTCCTCGCGATATCCCATTTCAGCTTGTCTCGAAAACGACCATTTCTGTCAATCCAGACGCTGAGTCCTTTTTCAATGTTAAGATTCCAGCCCGTTACCTTAAATAAAAACATCAACAGATGGAAAACAAGCTCAATATCTCGGAAGAAATCCATGATGAACAAATGGTGTTAAACGTCAGCGGCAGATTAGATGCAAACAATGCTGGTTATCTCGACGACAAATTATCTGATCTCATTCAGAAGGGCAAATACACGGTCGGGTTGAATTTGCAGAACATTTCATTCCTTAGTTCAGCCGGTATCCGAATTTTGGTAAAGCAGAATAAAGCCTTTCGCATATATTCGGGAGAACTCACCATCACTGCCTTTTCTGAGAATGTCCGGTCGGTTTTGGATATGGTGGGCATGACTGGTCTTTTCAAATCAACTACGACTATTAAAAAGGTTGCTCCTGAATTAAAAGCAGAAACTTTGCTGGAACAATACGGATTTATCTTCCAGCGATCTGCAAGAGAGAAGAAGTCGTTGGCTAAACTTGAATTACAAGGATTTCCGGAAAAAATGGAGTCCTGCTCATTTGGTTCTGAAGATATGCAAACTTTGCAGCTCAAAGAACCTTGGTTTGGACTTGGTCTAGGAGCATTCGGTCAGGGATTTGATGATTGTCAAAGCCAATTTGGTGAATTCGTCGCACTTGGAGACAGCATTATCACCTTACCATCCGATCAAACAGTTACTCCAGACTATATGCTCAGATCCGGCGATTTCAACCCAGAAATTCAACGCTTATTTAGTATTGGATTCGGTGGATCATTTCAACAGGAAATCAATTTCGCGCCCGACAAGGAGGCCTCCATTTCACTATCTTCTCTGGCAGAAACGATCGTTGAAATGGGAAATCACCGCCATTTTGCTCTACTCTTTATAGCTGAGAGCAACGGTTTGGTTGGAGCCAGCATCAAATCATCACCAACTTCTGGAAAGAGACCATTTGCCTTCCCGGAAGTCAGAGATTCTGTGAAATTCACCACCGAGCCGTCCTATATTAAAGAAATAACAGTGGCTATCGGATTTTTTTCCAAAGAACCCGGCAAACGACTAAAAACCTTTCTCCGCCCAATGGGTAGCAAAAGCAATCTATTTGGACATGTACACGCGGTTGTATTCACATACTTGCCACTTCGGAAGGAAAATCCGGATTATCCGGACGCAATCGGCGCATTGCTTGAGAATGCGGCCATTTTGGATGTGCTCCACCTTTTAAACGACAACCGCGAGATCAACGGTATTGGAGAAAGCTCCTTTAAAGCTGGCGTTTGCTGGTCGGCTGAACTTGATCCGGATTCTATCATTTAATACCTAAAAGTCATGTCATTACTCATTGGCTCTTTAACAATTGGACTGATTCTGGCCTTACTTGCCTTAGGAATTTTTATCAGCTTCCGAATTTTTGATTTCCCTGACATTACGGCGGAAGGATCCTTTACATTTGGAGCATCCATTGCAGCTGCACTCATCGTTATAGGTGCAAATCCTTTGGTTGCTTGTATGGGAGCCTTTATCGCCGGGATGCTCGCTGGGGCGCTCACAGGGATCATTCATACCCGATTCCGAATCAACCCGTTGCTGGCTGGGATATTGGTCATGACTGCCCTGTATTCCATCAATTTGCATGTGATGGGAAGAAGCAACATCCCATTATTGAACAAGACAACACTTTTCACTTGGATTGAAACTTTCTCAAATGGAATTTCAGGTGAAATGGCAAAAACCGTAGTCTTGGGATGGGAAGTTCAGGTAAAGGATTTATGGACACTGCTTTTCTGCTTTCTAGGTGTTACGATTTTTTGCCTCATTATTTGGTGGTTTTTTCGGACAAATATTGGAACGGCAATGCGAGCCACCGGAGATAACGATCAGATGATCAGGGCACTTGGAGTAAATACAAAACGTATGATCGTTATAGGCATCGCACTATCAAACGGTTTGATAGCGCTGGCAGGAGCTACATTGGCCCAATATCAGGGATTTGCCGATGTGCAAATGGGGGTCGGTATGATGGTTTGGGGTTTGGCAAGTGTCATTATCGGAGAATCCATCATCAACGATACCAGTGTAGGATTTGTCATCATAGGTGCCGTTTTGGGATCAATTGTTTTCCGTTTACTGGTTGCTATTGCACTCCGATGGGGATTAAACCCGAATGACTTGAAAATCATCACTGCACTGTTTGTCTTTATAGCGCTCATCCTTCCCGGGATCATGAAAAACAAGAAAAAACTGACCTTTAAAAAGAAAGCTAATGCTTAAGATTCAAAACATTAAAAAGACTTTCAATGCGGGGACAATCAATGAAGTCAAAGCCTTGCAGAATGTCAGCATCACCATTGAGGAGGGCAGTTTCGTTTGTGTACTTGGCACCAACGGATCCGGAAAATCAACACTACTGAATGCTGTCGCTGGCACCTTCTTAATTGACGAAGGATCCATTTCACTCGATGGGACCGAAATTAGTAAGTGGGGCGAGCATAAGCGCGCCACATTAATCGGAAGAGTTTTCCAAAATCCTTTTTCAGGAACGGCTCCAAACATGTCCATACAAGAGAACCTGGCTTTAGCGATGAAACGAGGCAAAAAAAGAGGATTGGGCTGGGGACTTCCAAAATCGCTGACCCAAGACTTCAGGAATCTGGTAAAGCCTCTGAATATGGGTCTTGAAGACCGTTTGGAAAGCCCGATCGGGAAATTGTCAGGTGGTCAGCGGCAGGCATTAACATTGCTCATGTCAACAGCATTGAAACCTAAGTTGCTACTTTTAGACGAACATACTGCCGCACTCGACCCAAAGACAGCGTCAAAAGTCCTTGACCTGACACATCAAGTCGTTTCCAAAGACAACTTGACGACCCTGATGGTTACACATTCCATGCAACAGGCTGTCAATATGGGTGACAGGATCATTATGATGCATCAAGGGCAAATCGCCTACGATTTTAAGGGAGAAGATAAAAAACGCTTGCGTGTGAATGACTTGCTAACCCTTTTTGATGAATTAAGAAGAAAAGAAAATATTGATCCGACAGTCTCAGCACTTCTGATGGAACATTATGTATAAATACATCAAACTGGTTCGTGCATTTGTTGCCCTGATTCTCTGTTGCGGAGTTCTATTATTGTTTGATTTGAACAACCGTAAGACGGAAGTCAGGCAAGAGGTCATTAAGATTGCTACTTTTAAGATTTGTTCCCGGATGGTCCTGGATGAAATTGAACGTGGCGTTCTGACTTCTCTGAAGGAGAGAGGCTATGCGAACGGAAAAAAATGTTCGATCCAGCAATTCAATGCTGAAGGAGACATGGGAGTTGCAAACATGATTGCGAACAATATCGTCAATGGTGGATTCGATTACGTCATCACTGCCAGCACACCAGCATTGCAAGTCATGGCAAATGCCAATAAAAAGGGGAAAGTCATGCATATCTTTTGTGGAGTGACGGACCCTTATGTTTCCGGTGTAGGGATTACAGGAACTGAACCAAGCCAGCATCCTCCACATTTGGTTGGAGTCGGATCATTTCAACCTGTGGAAAGAGCTTTTGACATTGCCAGGCAAATGAATCCCGGGTTGAAAAAGGTAGGTACTGTCTGGTGCACCAGTGAAACTTGTTCAGAAGCCTGCGTCAAATTAGCCCGAAAAAAATGCAAGGCCCTCGGAATAGAGCTCATGGAAATGAGCGTTGAAAACGCCAATCAGATTCTTGAATCGGCCATGTCTCTAACAGCAAGAGGAGCTCAAGCCCTTTGGTTAGGAGGGGACAACGTGGTAGAAACCGGCATTGACCAACTCATCAATGCTTCTGAAAAAGCGAATATCCCACTGTTTACAAACAGTGCATACAACGTTTATGGCAATACCTTGTTTGGAATCGGAGCCGAGTATTTCGAAGTAGGAAGATTGGCCGGAAATATGACTGCAGACATCATAGAAGGGAAGTCTCCCCGTGAAATCCGAGTTGAAAACATCGTACCTGAAAACCTCAAAGTAAATCCGAAGGCTCTTAAAAACGTAAAGGAAGGCTGGTCTGTTGCAGGCTTTGAATCTAATTTCATGCCCTAAAAAGCGTACCTTTGTCATAGAAAAGTTACATGAATGGCTCCAACATTGTTTTCGACCGCTTATTTTGCTCCGGTTCAATATTATTGGCACTGGAACCGTAGCCAACAACCCGTTGTGGAAGCCTGCGAGCATTATATAAAGCAAACCTGGCGAAATCGCTGTATTATTGGAACGGCAAACGGCTCCATGACTCTTTCCCTTCCGGTAGAAGGCAATGCTGAAAAAACCGTGATCCGTGATGTACGTTTATCAGACCACGGGAACTGGCAGCACATGCATTGGAACAGCATAGAATCAGCCTACAATTCCAGCCCCTTTTTTGAATACTATGCCGATGACCTTCGGCCCTTTTTTGAAAAGAGAACTGGTTTTTTATTCGATTTCAACGAAGAAATTCGTGAAAAGATGTGTGAATTGTTGGAGATTGATGTTGTGTCTGGTAAAACATTGAATTTCTTGTCAGAAAGAGAAATCCCCGCTGAATGGGTGGATTTAAGAAATCGCATTCATCCGAAGAAAAATGCAGGGATAGTTGATCCGGAATTTCAACCCGAATCCTATTATCAAGTATTCAACCGGAAATTTGGATTTCAACCCAACCTCAGCATTCTGGATTTGCTTTTCAATATGGGGCCCGAAGCCATCCTTTATTTGTAAATCAACATCGACATCGAGGCTGGGTCCAGGATTTCATTGGCTATGTCTCGAAGCAAAGCGGGTGTATAGCGCATCACCTTGGCAGCCACTTCATCCATCGAATCGAAGCGGTTAAAATGCAGCATACTCTTTCCCATCGTCAATGTTCCGTTTTCTTTCTGCTCGGATGAAATCATCATTTGACCGAACAATTGTTTTTGAGCGGCATGCAGTTGCAAAGAAGTCAATGTCTGCTCCCTTAGTTTTTTCAGTTCTCTTTCGACCAAGACAAAGCAACGTTCGGTCTGCTCCGGATCGGTACCAAAATAAATGGAGAAAAGCCCAGAGTCAGTATAAGAAGTCACATTGGATTCGACAGAATAGACCAATCCAGAACGTTCTCGCAATGAAACATTCAACCGGCTGTTCATTCCAGGGCCGCCCAGAATATTATTAAGCAAATACATCCCGATACGATTGGAATGACTGAATTCATAATTCCGGTTCCCATAGACAACGTGAGTTTGATGGGTCTCTTTTACAATGGTATTCTTGAAGCCTGTCTGAGGTTGTGGCTTTTCAGTCAAAAGAGAACCTTTGGCAATGCCAGGAATAAGTCGACCAATGTGTTTATCAACCATTTTTCGCCATTTTTTTAACGGAAGGGGCGACTGCGAAAAGAAAACAATGCGATCTGCGGTATAATTCTTAGTGAAAAATTCTACAAAGGAATCGTGATTGAAAGATTTTAAACATTCCGGCGTACCAAGAATCTTTCGACCAATGGGATGATGAGCAAACAACAAATCCTCATAATCGTCAAAAATGAGTTCCGACGGCGAATCTTCATAAGAGTTGATTTCATCCAGAATGACATCCCGTTCCTTCTCAATTTCTTCCGTTGGAAAGGTTGAATGGAAAAACAGATCGGTCAAAAGTTCCAACGCGCGTTCATAATCGTTTTCCAGAAAGACGGAATATAGAAACGTCTCTTCCTTGGTCGTATATGCATTCAACTCACCACCAACCGTTTCCATCCGGTTTAGGATATGGTGCGAACGACGATGTTCCGTTCCTTTAAACAATAAATGTTCGGTGAAATGGGCAATTCCTGCCTCGTGAGCACCTTCGTGCCGAGTTCCAGCATTGACAGTAAAGCCACAACAGGAAACCAATCCGTGACATGAACGATGAATCACACGGATGCCGTTAGGCAACGTAAAAGTAATGGGAGCTATTTCGTCAAAATGCATGGGAAGTCCTTAGAAAATGAGCGATGTGCAAACGTACGAAAAAAACAAACTATATTTGCTTCAAATTTTAAAAAGACATGCAAACAATTGGAATCTATTGCTCAGCCAGCACCCATATTAAACCACTTTTCCGTGAGGAAGCCGTCAAGCTGGGGCTTTGGATGGGCAAAAACAAGAAAACGCTGGTAAACGGTGGCTCAAACCAAGGGTTGATGGAGGTATTCTCGCAAACAGTCCGTGAAAACGGGGGCGACTGCATCGGCGTCATTCCGGAAGACTTTTCAAACCGCGGCTGGCACAGCAGCCATACCGACCGAAAAATTTTGGTCAAAGATTTGAGTGAACGCAAAGATATCATCAAACAACTCAGTGACATTTTGATCGCATTTCCGGGTGGTGTCGGCACAATGGATGAGCTGTTCGATGCCTGGTCCTCCTACAACCTGGGCTTTCACAATAAACGTATCATCTTGTTGAACATCAACCAGTTTTTCGACCCGCTACTGAAACAATTGGATCTTTTCCGCGAAGAAAAATTCCTGCACGACTTCCTGCCAAACCCCCTTTTCATCGTGGATTCGGTCAATCAATGCATTGAATTACTGGAAAAACTGGAAAAGCAAACCGACGAAAAAGAGCCGATGGGTTACGAGTTTCAAATGCGGTAAGCTGCCGCGAATTCCTTGGTAATGTAATTGTCGTACGACTGACAGACTTCAGCGGCAAAGTCCAGCCCACACTGGATGATTCCATCCCAATCCTTTTCCGTTAGATTGGGTAAATCAGCTCGACAAATCCCGGAACGGAAAAGGCCGAATGCCACACCGGCATTGAAATTATCTCCTGCCCCGACTGTACTGACTGTATTGATTGATTTAGAATCATAATGTTTGCTGAAATTTACCCCACGCACATCGACACCGTTTTCTGCAGCTGTGTAAATGAAATTTGGAGAATAGTAGTGGATTTTATCCTTATAAATCTTATCAACATCCACAGAATTATATAGGAACCTGAAATCGTCAGCCGACCCCCTGATAATGTCCGCAAATTCAAAATTCTCGATAAAGGAGGATGTTAGCCTTATCGCTTCGTTTGCATGGTTCTGTCGAAAATTGACATCGTAGTAGATGATGGCTTTCCGGTCGGAAGCAAACTGAAGCAATTCAAGTACACGTGGTCTCAATACCGGATTCAACGCATAAAAGGAACCGAAAATGACGATGTCGTCTGCCTCTATGATTGGATAGCCGGTATCCAGCCGATTCGAGGGATAATCTTTATAGAACAAGTAATCGGCATCATTATCCTCATTGAGAAAGGCCAAAGCAACAGGAGATTTCCCATCTGGAAAAGTATCAATATATTCGGTGGAAAGGCCACTATCAAGCATGAAATTCTTGATAATCTTACCAACCTTATCGTTTCCCGTTTCGCTTATAAACAAAGCAGGAACACCCAAGCGTCCTAAAGTGATCATACCATTGAAAACGGACCCGCCTGGTGTGGCTTTGGTTGGTTGTTCGTTTTTGAAAAGGATATCCAGGATTGTTTCTCCGATACCGATGATTTTGCGCATAGTGAACGTTAATTTAGAAAACGTATTCAAACATAACGCATTCATACAGAATAGACAAGCAAAACGAATTATTATTTGAAAAATATGTCTACCTTTGCACCCGCTGTTGCTGATAACAGCATTTAAACCAATTTAATGAAGACATTTGAAGAATTGGGAATCGCGCCCGACATCCTGAAAGCGATTTCCGAAATGGGCTACGAACAGCCCATGCCCGTACAGGAAGAAGTGATTCCTTTCCTTTTGGGCGAAGAAAACGACGTTATTGCACTCGCACAGACCGGGACCGGTAAGACAGCCGCCTTTGGTTTACCCATTATCCAGAAAATCAATCTTTCCGTACACCAACCACAGGCACTGGTTTTGTGCCCTACGCGTGAGCTTTGCCTGCAGATTGCCGACGACCTCAACGATTATTCCAAATACATAGATGAGCTGAAAGTATTGCCCGTCTACGGTGGTTCCAGTATCGAAAGCCAGATCAAGACCCTCAAGAAGGGCGTTCACATTGTCGTTGCCACTCCAGGCCGTTTGTTGGACCTGATGAACCGCCGTTGTGTGGATTTGTCCGGTATCGTAAACGTCATCATGGACGAAGCAGACGAAATGCTGAACATGGGCTTTTCTGAAAGCATCGATGCCATCCTGGCAGAAGTGCCCGTAACACGCAACACCTTGCTTTTCTCCGCAACCATGCCTGCCGAAATCGCCCGCATCACCAAAAAATACATGCGCAATCCCCGTGAAATCACCATCGGGAACAAAAACGAAAGCACTGCCAATGTAAAGCACGTCTATTACATGGTTCATGCCAAAGATAAATATTTGGCACTCAAACGCATTGCCGACTTT
>Ga0209430_1000347_pt1 | contig 50229 bp, 40 predicted proteins | sample BarGraIncub1133A_FD_184504 | JGI IMG/M metagenome (GOLD analysis project Ga0209430, IMG submission 184504) | Arctic peat soil microbial communities from Barrow, Alaska - Barrow Graham LP Incubations 11-33A (SPAdes) (version 2) | ecosystem: Environmental > Terrestrial > Soil > Wetlands > Peat... | reverse complement strand
CGTTTTTTTGACCAACAACTTTGAGCACGAAGCGTTTATAATTGCACAATTATACAAAGAACGTTGGAAGATTGAACTATTTTTCAAATGGATCAAACAGCATCTTCGAATCAAAAATTTCTATGGCACCAGCAGTAATGCAGTATTCAGTCAAATCTGGATTGCCATCTGCACTTACTTGCTGGTCGCAATTGTCAAGAAAAAGCTAAAAATTGGATATAGTCTTTACGCTTTATTACAGATTTTTAGCCTATCTCTATTTGAGAAAGTATCTATAAATGAACTATTTACAAACAATAACTACAATTTATCCGTGTTAGAAGATCCTAATCAATTGAAATTGTTTGACTTATAACCGGACAGTAGTGAATTAACGTTTCTTTTCAGGAGAACTTTTCGATTTGTTGGAATCATTCAACTGGGATTATCTGGTCAAGGTGAAACTGAAGAATCTGGGAAAACTGTTTGAATCACAAACTTGGGTTTCAATCAAAGGAGATAAAGATGTTGCTATCTGTGAGTTCACCTACAAAGCAAACGGATGGAGCAAACTAAGGGTACTGAAGGTCATGCGCAGCGTCAAAGAATATGTGCAGGTCGAATATCTTGGAGAAAAACAAATCGTACCGGTTTATCAGTATGTCTGCTATGCAAGTAATTATGACATGGATGCTGTCGGGTTGCATGAGCTATACAAACAACGTTCGACCAGCGAAACATGGATTGAACAGGTAAAAGGGCATACCATGGACGGAACTACGCTGACCGATAACTTTTGGGCAAACGACATATTGTGGCAAATGAATGTTTTGGCTTATAACCTGTCGGTGATGATGCGCCAAAAGAAGAGTAAATTCAAAAAACAGGAACACCGGACATTTATTGACTGGTTTATTGCAGTCCCTGCTAAAATAACCAGCAGCGGGCATCAAATAGAATTAAAAATGTATGAACACCATTTTTATAAGGTCGACCGGCTCATCGAAGCGACATAAAAACAACGAAAGGAGGAAAATATGAGTATTAACATGCAAGTGAATGGGAGAAATGTGTCCTCATAACTCAAAAAGTAGCAAATAATGGGGGAATACCCCCATGAGCAACTGCCGTAAAGAAGATTCAACGTGTGGAGTTAAACTAATTTGGCCACATATGAATCGCTTTTGCTCACACACCGGAATATTTTCGGTTCAAAAATTCAAATTAGATTTTTAAGTAGTAAAACAAAATCAACTAATAAACTGATGATCAGTATTTTATTTGTAAATATTCTAAATTTAAACAGTTTCTATGAATTATAACTTTATATATTAAGTACAGTATGAAAAAATTAATCTTATTGCTTGTTTTACAGTTCACTGTTATATTGGGATATTCTCAACAGCAGAATTTTTTAAGTCACCTTTCTGATTATATTGAGAATACATCAGTATTTGAATTGAATCAGGAGGAAGGCCGGGCCTATTTTATTCCCGAAAAGAACCTTTCAATGAACGGAAAATGGAAATTTTTCTATTCTGATACTCCAGACGGAATTCCTCAGGATTTTTATTCGGAAAAATTTAACGACACCAAATGGTCTTCGATTAATGTACCAGGCAACTGGGAAATGCAAGGATTTGGCGACAAGATGTTCCGTAATGTTCATGCCCCGTTTAACGTTTTACGGCCTAAAAATATGCCAATCCGGAGTTATGGTGACAAACCTCAAAAGGATTTTAACCCATTTGGCGTTTCTGTACCATCTGTACCTAAAGAGTATAACCCTACCGGTGCATATCGTTTATCTTTCAATTTACCGGCGAATTTCAAAGGCGATCAAACTTTTCTTCGTTTCGAGAAAGTAGCTTCGGCCTCCTTTATCTGGGTCAACGGGCAGGAGGTTGGTTACAATGAAGGGGCACAGGAACCTTCAGAATATAATATCTCCAAATATCTTCGCCCCGGCAAAAATACCATTGCTGTTCTGGTGCTGAAATTCTCTGACGGTTATTATCTGGAAGGTCAGGATTACTGGCGTTTGGCCGGAATCTTTGACAATGTTTGGTTATATGCAGTGCCCAACGAGCGGCTTTTCGACTGGCAGGTAATCACCGATTTGGATGCTACTTATACCGATGCCAAACTTGATGTAAAAGTGGACGTAAAAAAATACAAGGAATCGCCCGCATCGGTTTGTGTTGTAAAAGCGCAACTTTTTGACAGCAATAACCAACGGGTGACAGAACTTTCAAGCGACAAGATATCGCTTGACAAGGCAGGCAAAACCCAGTTTGCTTTGCAGAAAAGCATTTCAAATCCGAAGAAATGGACATCGGAAACGCCCAATCTTTATACCCTGAAAATGCAATTACTGGCCGAAGATGGTAGCGTGAGAGATCAGGCCGAAACCCGGATTGGATTCAAGGAAACTGAAATTCGTGGCGAAACTTTTTACCTCAATGGCGTTCCGGTAAAAATTAATGCACAAAACTCCCACATGCAGCATCCCGAACTGGGTCATGCCATGAACGAAGAAACCATTCGCAAAGACTTCGAAATATTGAAGCAATTCAATTTCAATGCTGTACGGACTTCTCATTATCCTCCGGTCAACAAATATCTTGAACTGGCCGATGAATACGGTTTGTTTATCATTGATGAAACCGGCGATGAATCACATGTTTCCGAATATGTGTCGGATATGCCCGAATTTACCGAGATGTATAAAGAACGTGTCCGCCGAATGGTGTTGAGAGACCGGAACCATCCGTGTATCCTGTTTTGGAGCGCCGGAAATGAAAGTGGCGAAGGATCGAATATTATGGAAGTAGTCAAAGAAGGACGGAAATACGACCCAACCCGGTACTGGATGTATGGCGGAAATGCGTTTGTCCATCCGGCTGAAGATATTATCGGGCCACGCTATCCATTGCCCATTGAATTGGATATGCAGGTAGGTGTTTGCCCTGATAGTACAGATATCCGCCCATCGTTTATGGATGAATATCTTTCGGTTGCCGGCAATGGCGGCGGTGGTCTCGACGATTACTGGCGCGTGATCTATTCACATCTGCGGACAATGGGTGGCGCCATTTGGGATTTCGTTAGTCCCGGACTGAAAGAGAAAGTGCGTCTTTTAACCGACTCTTCCCCATACAATACGCCTGCTAATTTGATGGGAAATGCAAAGCTTGTGAAAGGTATGACCGGAAATGTGCTGGATTTGAACGGACATGATCAGTGGGTAGAAGTTTATCGCCAGAATAACGTAGAACTGAAAGGCGAAAAACTGACTTTGACTTGTGATGTTTATCCACGCAAACTGGTAAGCAGTAGCGGATCGTTTATCACCAAAGGAAATTACCAGTTTGGGTTACAGCAACGCGGAAAAGATTCGCTTGATTTTTACATCTACACGGATAAACAGTACATTCTCAGAACCCTTTTGCCATCAAACTGGGAAAATAACTGGCACCAGTTAACTGGTGTTTACGACAGCAAAACATTGACCGTTTATATCGACGGCAAAGCAACCGGATCGATTGCCGCTTCGGGAAAGATCAGCAATTTTCCATTACCTGTAAATATTGGTCGCAATGCCGAGGAACACGGACAGGATACCCATGTTTACATTTGCGATGCGCAATTGGATAATGTTGGCATTTTCAACGATGCTGTTCTCCCCGGAAGTTTTGATCCGAAAAAGGCTGCTCTATGGTTGGATTTTGAAAAAGAATCCGATCAGGGATCTTATTTTAGTTATGGAATTGGAGCCCGTACCTACGGAAGCATCTGGCCCGACCGGAGGCCTCAGCCCGAAATGTGGCAAATGAAAAAATCTGTTCAGCCACTTTCAATAAAACTGATTGATGCCGAAGCTGGCTGGGTTGAAGTTTGGAACCGAAATAATTTTCTGGATGCATCGCATTATAAAACCCGTTGGTTCCTCGAAGCCGATGGTGAAATTATTCAGCAAGGTGAGTTGAATTTGCAGGTACCAGCACAGTCGAAGAAACTCATTCAGATTCCTTACCAAAAGCCAACAATAAAACCGGGGAAAGAATATCGCATTATGGTAAGTTCTTGTTTAGCGAAAGACGAATTATGGGTCAAAGCAGGTCATGAGGTTTCCTGGGATCAATTGGAATTAACCTGGTTCCAGAAATTGGAAGTTGCTACGGTGAAGCAAAACTCCGAGATAAAACTGGATCAAACCGGTGACGAAATCGCCGTTTCAGGCACAGATTTCAAGTATGCATTTGACAAGAAAAGTGGTATGCTGAAATCCATTCAAATTAAAGGCAAAGAAATGCTGAAATCGCCGCTAAAACTGAATGTTTGGCGCGCCCCACTAGCCAATGAGCAGGATCAATGGAACTCAAGGTCGGTTCAGATAAAAAGTTGGAAGACTGGTTTTGGTGCTCAAATTGCGACGGAGTATTATTCGAATGGATTGGATACGCTTACTTTTTATCCGATGTCGGTTGAATGCAAAGAGGTGAATGGAAAGGTTTATTTTGATGTTCGGGAGATTTGTTTGACCGGGAGTAGTAAAAAATTAGAGAAAAAGGATTTGTATGTCTGGGGCGTTCAATTTAATGGGTTCGAAAATCTTTACTCTTATGTTATTTCAGCTGATGGTGTTTTGAACCTGCATCACAAAGTTATTCCTCAGGGAAATATGCCGCTGTGGTTGCCCCGGATCGGGCTTACTATGACCCTTGGTAAGTCTTTCGATCAGGTGGAATGGTATGGCCGCGGCCCGCAGGAAAATTATCCTGACAGGAAAACCGGTTACAAAATCGGGATATATAAAACTACGGTAAAAGATATGTATGAACCTTACCTTTTGCCACAGGATTGTGGATTGCGCACCGATAACCGATGGATGAAAATTACTGATGCCGAAGGTTTGGGTTTGAATATTAAAATGAATAAGCTTTTCAATTTCAATGCGTCAAGTTATTCTACCGAGAATTTGACCAAAGCTATGTACACTTATCAGTTGAAGGAACAAGATGGGAACACTTTAAATCTCGACTATGCCACTTCGGGCGTTGGTTGTACGGCTCGTGGCATTTTCGACGCTTACCGGGCTTTGCCACAACTGTATGAACGGGAAATAATGATCGTGCCGGTTTCTGGAAAGTAAGAGATGTATTAGAAATAGAAGGAAAAATATGTGGTAGGGGTAATACTTTGAAATACCTACTAGTGTTGCGTTAATTTAAAATTGACGCAACACTAGTTCGAATGTAATCTCAGAAACCAAGCAGGAACTTGGTAAAAAAATGGAGAGGCGTTAGTGATTCAAAACATTTGCTTTTCCCGATTCCGAAGGATACAACAGATGTTAATCTGCTTAACTCAAAATCCGGGTTATTAATTGTTTGATTTTTTTTATATTTGAGGTTGCTCCGAAAAGACTGAATTCAAAGTTACGCAATGCGGAATTCCGTACTTTTTGGAGTTCACTTAATAGTAATGTTATGAAAAAGGCAATGGCATCAATCTTAATTTCCGGAATTATCTTGTTCTCCATGATTTCTCAGAGTCCGGGTTACTGTGTTTCGAAGACTAAGGACCAAATTTCGCAACCAAATGGAATCTCTTTGCAAAAATCGGATACCAGTCACTGGCGGCAGTTATTCAATGGGAAAGATCTAACCGGGTGGAAACATGTTGGTCCTGGCTCTCAGTATGTTGAAGATGGTTTGATAAAGTCACACGGCGGAATGGGTTTGCTTTACTGGACGGGCGAAAAATTCGGAAATTGTACGATTCGGATCGTTTTTAGAATGCGCGACACCAACAGTAACTCCGGAATATTTATCCGAATACCAATTGAACCTTATGAAGAATGGATGCCGGTTTTTTATGGTTACGAGGTTCAGATTGATAATAAGCCTGAACTCTCAAATGAAGATGATTATCATTATACCGGCATGTTGTATTCACTGACAAAACCATTAGCCAAAACCGGCAAGCCAGGTCCGGAATGGAATACCATGGAAATCACTTTGGACGGACTCCGGACCATTGTTTTTTTGAACGGGGTAAAAGTGACTGATTTCAAAGAAGGCGATCCGGTACCAGCACGTAAATTTGACTTTGAACCTTACCACGGTCCCCGTCTGGAGTATGGATTTATTGGATTGCAAAATCATGGGGATAAGGATGTTGTATTCTTTAAGGAAGTTGCAGTTAAACCTTTGAATAAGAAATCAAAGTAAAACAAAACATTAGTAATTAATGCATTAACCATTAATAAAATGAATAAAATTAGTCAAAAATCAACGACTTCAGGCGATGTTTCCAGACGGAATTTTGTAAAAATAGCCAGTTCAAGTGCGGCTGCTTTTACCATTCTCCCAAGTTTTACAATAGGTGGTTTAGGTCATGTACCTCCCAGCGATAAGTTGCATATTGCGGCCATTGGATGTGGCGGCGAAGGAGAAAACGATATCCACCATTACGCTACAGCGCCTAAAAAAAATACCGTGATATCCTGCCTGTGTGATGTTGACGACCGGCAGGCAGCTCCCCGTATAAAAGAATTTCCAAAAGCCAAATTCTATCACGACTGGCGCGAAATGTTTGATAAAGAGGCTAAAAACTTTGACGCTGTCTCTGTCGCCATACCGGATCATAACCATGCCATTGTTGGTTTAAGTGCCATGCAACTAAAAAAACACTTATACCTTCAAAAACCGCTGAGCCATGATATTCATGAGGCCCGGATACTTACGCAGGCATCCGAAAAATACAAGGTGGTTACCCAGATGGGCGATCAGGGTGCTTCGTGTGACGGGATGCGTACTTTGCGCGAATGGATTGAAGCAGGTATACTTGGAGATATTGAGAAAGTCTATTGCTGGACCGACCGGCCTGTCTGGCCGCAAGGAATTCCTTGGCCTGCTGCAAGACCTTCGGTGCCAAAAGAACTTAAATGGGATCTCTGGCTTGGTACAGCCAAGGAAACAAATTACATCGAAAATATGGTGCCATTCAACTGGCGCGGTTGGTGGCAGTTTGGCACCGGTGCACTAGGTGATATGGGATGCCACATCATGGGACCTCCTTTTAAATTGCTGGATCTTGGATATCCGACAGAAGTCTCTGGCAGCGCCAGTACAGTATATAACGGCATCTTTACGGAAGGCCTTTACCCCGAAAGCGGACCGGTGTCGAGTTCAATTCGTTTTAAATATAAACTGAAGAACGGAAAGGATTTGAGTTTATACTGGATGGATGGCGGCATAACTCCTGAACGTCCCTATGAGATTGATCCTGATGTGAATATGAATGAAGTATTCGGTGACTGGCCGGCAGGATTAAACGATTTTGAAGGAAGTACTTTATTTATAGGCACAAAGGGTAAAGCTGCCTGCGGTTGGGGTGGTCGAAATCCAGTCCTTTTACCTCTTGCTCGAAACAAAGAGATTAATATTCCGAAAAAATATCCCCGCGTTGAAGGCGACATGGATGGCCATTGGTGGCAATGGGTTGATGCCTGTATTGCCGGTTATGGAAATGCAGAAGTCTCTTCCCCTTTCGTGGGATACGCAGGGCCACTTACCGAAACGGTATTAATGGGCAATTTATTGTTACGAAGTTTTAATATCCGGGAAAAAATAATCCGAAAAGATCCTGTTTATGGGCAAATGGATGCATATACTTTCCCAGGCCGTTATATTAACTATAAATGGGATGGCCCAAATATGAGAATAACAAATTTTGAACAAGCCAACCAATTTGTTAAAAGAGAATACCGGAAAGGCTGGGGAGAACTAAAATTGTGAAAATTGATATTTTAAACTCATACGGAGAGTTAAGCCTGAAAGCAAAAGATATTATTATTCAGGAAATCAAAAAGAACCAAAATCTTTTGCTTTGCACGGCTACAGGGGGAAGTCCAACAGAAACGTATGAACTTCTCGGCAAAGAATATCAGGAACAACCGAAATTGTTTGCCCGGTTGCGGATTATCAAACTCGATGAATGGGGCGGAATACCCATGGATCACCCGGCATCCTGCGAATCCTATTTACAAACTCACCTTATTCAGCCACTTCAGGTTTCCGGTTCACGCTATACCGGTTTTAACAGTAACCCGGAAGATCCAATTCAGGAATGCCTGAATATTCAGGATAAACTGAACAAGGAAGGACCAATCGATCTGTGCATCTTAGGATTGGGGATGAACGGGCACCTTGCTTTTAATGAACCTGCTGAATTTTTGCTACCCAATTGCCATATTGCTGAACTTTCTGCAATGTCGCTTCAGCATCAGATGGTATCTGAAATGCATATAAAACCGGCTTATGGATTAACCTTGGGGATGGCGGATATTCTGCATTCGAAAATGATACTTATTTTGATTAACGGATCTCAAAAAAGAACTATTGTAAAACAATTTCTTTCAGGAAAAATATCCAATTTAGTACCCGCTTCATTCCTGTGGTTGCACCAAAATGTTATTTGCCTGATTGAAAAAGATGCAATGGAGGAAATGAATGAACCCATTTAAACCAGTCGTCCTCTCATTCCCTTCCCGTTAGCGCCAGCAACCCATTGATCACCGTCAGCGGATGCGCCGGATTACCTGCAATATAGAGATCTACTTTGTGGTTATCCAGAAAGCTGCGGTTCAGGGCAGGAGAGCCTTCAAATATTCCACCGCTGATGGCATCTGTACCGACAAGTACCACCATCTTAGGATCAGGAGTGGCATCGTAGCAAATCTGAAGCGGTTCGGCCATGTTGGCAGTCATCGGACCTGTAATCACAATTCCGTCAGCATGCCGCGGGGAGGCAACGAACTCGATTCCAAACCTGCTCATATCGAATTGAACATTATTGGCTGAATTTAATTCCCATTCACAGCTATTATCGCCACCGGCGCAAACTTGTCTGAGTTTTAAAGAGCTGCCAAAGAGGGACTTAAATTCCTTTGGAATGAGATCCTTATTCAGCTCAATAGCCTCGTCTACTCCTTCTTTGATAATCAATCGTTGCCGGTCATTGGTCGACATCTTATAATCTGTGGTAAAGGTTATCTTTTTTGGGAAGGCCATGGCACATTCGCCACAGAAAGTACATTTCCCCAGATCAATGGACACTGGTGCAGTGGATATTGCATGAACAGGGCAACACTCAACCAAAGCTTTTTCATCCACTTTTTCGGTCGAAATGATGGGTCTGCCCCGAAAAATTCCGGGGACCTTTACATTACGCACATCAGGGATAAACTGCTTCCCCTGATGCAACCAAATTTTAATATTATCAAACATAAATGCAATTATTAATTGTTATCAATTATCAGCTGATGCAGATTGCAAATCTGCATCAGCTCTACTTGCTCCAGCGGATTTGCAATCCGCTGGTAGTTTTTTTCCAACGGATTGCAAATCCGTCGGAGCGGAACCGGCGCATTTTCACATTTCCATATTTTTCCGGTCCCTGAGCTTGTCGAAGGGCCTTGCGGCCGTAGGCCCTTCGACAAGCTCAGGGACCGGAAAAATTTTCACAAATCATGCCCACAATACGAAAGATTAAAGCTCTTATTACAAATCGGGAAATCCGAAATTTCATTGTTTCTAACAGCCAACGCTAGCGCGAGCCAGTTATGAAAGGATGGATCCTTGATCTTGTAATATATCAGTTCGCCTTTCGGACCCGTAATCGCACAATGACAAATCTCCCCGCGCCATCCTTCAACCAGCGAAAGGGAGAAGAGTCCGGCTCCAGGTGTCGAGCGTGCAGCAGATTCTTTTTCCCTGGAAGAATTTTCTCCTTCGGATAAGAGCCCTCTGCCATTTACATAAGCAGGCACATTAGCTAACAATGTTCTCAGATACCCGATAGACTGCAAAACCTCATTTTTTCTGACCTGCACCCGCGAATAGACATCCCCGTGATGCTTGACCTTAACCTCATGCTGAAGTTCGGGGTACAAGCAGGAAGGATGAGAAGAGCGGATGTCGCGAAGAACCCCACTCGTCCGGGCTGCCATACCCACCGCCCCAATAGACGAGGCATCTTCAAACGAAAACACACCCGTCCGCTCGAACCTGGAGAGTGCACTCGGCAGGTTGAACAACTGCGTATTCATCTCCACAAAATCGGGTTCGAAGACATCCAATACCTGGTTGAGTCTATCCGCATGTGCCTGATCGAAGGGAAATTTATTCTTACCAGGACGGATAAGTCCTTTGGATAAGCGGTTACCACACCATTCCTGCAAAAAGTTCACAATTGGAGTTCTCAACCGTCCGTAGACCGAACTCCCCAACTGATAGGCAATATCCGTACATACGGCACTCATGTCGCCGGTATGGATGGCGATTCTTTCGAGTTCCAGGGCGATGGTTCGGGCGAAGTCCAGGTCGCGCGAAGAGGTAAATCCACACAGACTTTCCCACACCTGGGCGAAAGCAAGCGTGTGACCGACAACCGTATCCCCCGCTATACTCTCGGCAAGAGTGGTTAATTCTGAGAGGCGATGTTTCTGAAGGAATAATTTTTCTATTCCCCGGTGCTGGTATCCAAGTTGAATTTCAAGGTGCAGGATCTGTTCTCCGTTGCAGATAAACCTGAAATGGCCAGGTTCAATGACTCCTGCGTGAATAGGACCTACGCCAACTTCGTGAAGTTCCTCACTGTCAATTGAATAGAATGGATAATTGTCGATTTGCTGAGAGGCATCTGCACGGTCAAATGCATAGCGGACCGGTTTTAACCAAGGATGATCACCATATTTTACACCAAAATTCTCATGTATTTCCCGTTCAAATTTTTCAAAACAAAGGAGTCTGGCAGAGAATGAAGGAAGAATTTCCAAGGCTGAAATGCAGCAGGAAGAGAGATGAATCACATGCTCAAGGTCATCTGCGATGCAGCATATCAACTTGATTTTGTCACCTTCCGGGTAACCGAAATAGCTGACACAATGTCTTTCAGATTTCCCAACCACCAATCCGGTATTCAGGTCAAAAAATGCCTCGTAATCCATTTCCGGTATTCCGGAAACAGGCACTGACTGGTTATTTTTAATTTTTAGCGTTTGCATAATTTAGCAATTTGCTGAAATATTAATTGTTTTTTGTGTTACAGGTCTCTCTTCATCAGTGCGGCAACAATACAATGCTCTCCTTTATCAGCTGCACAAATTCCGCAGGTGGATTCAATCCCAGGTAGACAGCTGCAGCAAGCAACAGAAACTGGGTTAGGGACTCCCAAGGACTGATTTTAACAACATGTGAATCGTCGAAATCTGGTAATGGAACAAAAAGAACCTTGAAAATTGTTTTTCCGAATGCCCAGATAATCATGGTTAAAAGCAGTAACACCGCGATCAAAAGGAAGATTTGTCCGGTATCAAAAATAGATTTGAAAATAAGAAATTCGCTGACAAAAAGTCCGGAAGGTGGCATTGCAACAGCACTTATGAACCCAAGCAATAAAACCATTGCTCCGGTTGGATTGTATTTGAAGTAATTGCCAACATGAGTAATGCTTTTGTTTTGAAAGACCCTGTATAGTTGGCTGAACTGGAAGAAAAGGCTGGTCTTCACGAAGGCGTGCAAAATAATGTGGAGGATGGCTGCATAATAGCCAATGCCTCCTGCAGCGATCCCCAGCATCACGATTCCCATGTGTTCGGTACCTGAGTAGGCAAAAATCCGTTTGATGTTTTTTACTTTAATCATGTAAACGGTTGCCACAAAGAGCGAAAGAAAGGCGGCAGTTCCAACCACCAGTTTTGCCCAGTGAAAGAGCGGAGTGTTGGCAATGACAATGTAGAAGCGGAAAATTCCGACAAAGCCAAGGTTCATCAGAACACTTGCCAGTAATGCTCCGGCCGGTGCAGGGGCTGTATCTTTTGCATCAATACCTGCCGTGAACATGGGAACCAATCCCAGTTTGGCGGTAAAACCTGTAAAGACAAACAGGAATGCCAACCTCAGCCAGACCGGATTGAGCTCCGTGCTCTTGGCCAGCAGGTTGCTGAAAAACAGACTATCAGAACCGGTAGGATGCAGCGAAAGGCTAAGAAACAGAATCCCGATAAAAATAAAGGTGATACTGATGGCACAGATGAAGACATATTTCCAGGTACTTTCCAACGCTAACTTATTGCGGTGGTGGTATATCAGGCCGGAGGCACTCAGTGTAGTGATCTCGGTAAAAATCCAGGTAACAGCAATATGGTTGGAGAGGTATCCGGCACTGATGGACATGATCAGCAGAATCAGAGAAGCCAGATAGATAGATCTGGATCTCGGGGATTCATCATGTTTTTCAATGTAAATGTAACTGTGAATAGCAGCTGGTATGGCAACAATACTCAGGGTAACCAGGAGTAAGACACCCAACGAATCGAAGGTAAAATATACGGAATCCGTCAAGCGAAAATGGGTACAGACCTGTGTAGTAAACCATACATGCCACATAAGGAACAATCCCAGAAGAGCGTATACAAACTGCTTGTTCCTGCTGATGAATAGGCTTAAAACAACCGCAATAGATCCTAATAAATAGATAACAACCATTGATTTTGGGTGTTTGCGTTAATAATCTTTTAAATTGTTCAGTTGGTCAACGTCCACATCCTTGAAGACATCTCCTATTTTGTTCATGAAAATTCCGAGAATAAGCACGCTGGCAAAGATGTCAAGCATGATACCCAGGTTAACGAGAATGGGCATTTCATTGCCAATGGCCAGGGAGAGCACAAAGACTCCGTTCTCAATGACCATGTATCCCATTACATGCGTGATAATTTTTCGTCTGGTGGCAATAAGGTACAACCCAAAAAACAGCGTAGAAAGTGCTACAACGAAGAATATTTTATCAAGGTGGTCGTCTTTAATAACTGTGGCTATCAGAATGTTGACAACCACAATGGAGGTCGTGATCACTAGTGAGACAAAATTAGGCAGAAACGGTTCTGCTTCCCGGGTGATATTGTTTCGCTTAAGCAAATAACTAAGGAAAAGAGGTACTGCCAACGATTTAAAAACTAGAGTTTCAAGCATAATCAGAGCAAGATTCAAGGGACTGATCTCGTTCAGCTGAATGAAGACAACAAAAAATAGCAATACCCCTTGCAAGGCCAACACTTTGATGTAGGTCATTAACCTATTGGCGATGGCCAAATAGAACAAGGTGATGATAAAAATGATTAACAATATATGTATCATATTGGTTAACTGTTTGTTGCGAAGTTATATAAATTTTTTAAGTATCAGTAACACCCCAAAGAAGATCAGCAAACTCACGGATGTAAGTACCACAATAAACTGCGGATTGTGACTCATCCGGAACCTTGCCATAAATGATTCTATCAATCCGATAGCGGTTGCCATCAGAAACTGGATGGCAAAAAATGACGGTATGGCGTATTGATAGGGGATTGCTCCGATGTAAAGGTTGACTATCAGGGCACCAAAAATGGCAAATTTAAGGTATCCTGCAGTAAGGATCAATGCAAGGTCAAACCCACTGTTATCGAGGATCATTACTTCATGGATCATGGTTAATTCGAGGTGGGTCTTTGGATCATCAATGGGCATCCTGCTACTCTCAATCATAGATATCATAAGGAGTACGAAGGTGGCCAGCGCAGCCAGGGCATAACTAATTTGTGAACCTATGTGCAGGGAAACAAAAATTTCCTGAAATGATGTATGACCAGAAAGTAAAGCCAGTGAACCCATCAGGATAAAAAAGGCAGGCTCTGCAAACATTGAATAAAGGGCTTCGCGACTGGCACCCATTCCTTCAAAACTACTGCCGGTATCCAGCGCAGCGATGATGCTGAAAAATTTACCCAAGGCAAGTACATAGGCGAAAAAGATGAAGTCTCCATTGAAACTCAGCATACCCGGTGTTTTACCAAACGGTATGACCAGCATAGCCATCACAATAGAGGCAAAGTAAACAGTAGGAGCAAGTTGAAAAACAAAACTGGTCGTCTCACTGAAAACGACTCCTTTGCGAAACAACCGAATGACATCCCAGATGGGTTGCAATAGTCCGGGACCTTTGCGACCTGAAGCCAGGCTTTTGATCCGGATAACAATCCCGGTAAAAAAGAGGGCTGCCAATAAGATCAGTAGAATACTCAGCATGGTTACAAATGTTTTAAAATATCGATAAATGATTCAATGTTCCGGAATAAAATTGGAATGGCCAGCACTGCAAGTATGAAGAGAATTCCATATAATATATAAAATTGCAGTTTCCCGTTGTTTAAAAAAATAAACCAACCCATAATGCTTTTATTTAACTTCAAGACAGGGTCGATCAGCCATTTTTCTACTCTGTCATAGGTGTGGGTACGATATTTTATTTTAGCAGGAAAAACGCCTCGAATCGTCTCCTCCTCTTTTTCTACCAGCAGGGCAGGAGCGAACAATTTACTATAATTTCTCACAAAGGAACTGGCGGTGTATTGTTGTTTGAACGTAGGGGAGGCATAACCACAGCCCCAGGTAGGTTGCATTTCGATCTTTCGGTGGCTGAACAAATATTTTCGGATACCGTAAATGCTGATGATCAATAACATTAAGATCCAGGAAGCCCAGCTGATGGGTTGTAGAGCGCCAAATACCTGGGCTTGCAGCGGGGCTGCTGTTATCACAGATGTTCCCGTAAACAGATAAATTGGTTGAGTCAGCAGGTGAATAAACATGAGCGGGAATAACCCGATCAGGATAATGATTCCGGCTAGAATATAAGTTGGCAGGAGCTGAAGGAAGGACACTTCTTTGCATGGGTGAGGCAGTGTGTGACGTTCCGTACCCAGGAAGATGATGCCAAAAACCTTGGTAAAACAGATCATGGCCAGTCCACCGATAGCCACAAGACCAATTGTTGAAAAAATGGCTGCCAGCAGAGAAAACAGGGTTCCGCCGGAAAGCCAGCTGTACAATCCGGTATAGAGTATGAATTCCGAAATAAAGCCGTTAAAAGGCGGAATTCCGCAAATAGCGAGGGCTGCGATCAGAAAGAGAATGGCTGTTTGTGGCATTTTTTTTATCAGTCCACCTAATTTCTCAATATCCATCGTATGCGTTGCCTGGTAGACATTACCGGCAGTATAAAATAGTAACGACTTGAAAAGCGCATGGTTCAAGGTATGCAGTAACGCACCGGCAAAACCCAATGTCGCCAGAACCTGGTTTCCGGAACCAATCCCGATACAGCCGATTCCGATGCCAATTCCGATGATACCTATGTTTTCAATACTGTGGTAAGCTAATAATTTTTTATAGTTATGCTGAATAATGGCCAGCATCACACCATACAAACCGGAGAGTACTGAAACAATCAATATCAGGTATCCAGCCGTAGTGAAATCTGTCTTGATGACCAATAACATCCGCAATATTCCAAATATTCCAATCTTTATAATAACACCCGACATCATGCCCGACACATGTGAAGGCGCTGCCGGGTGGGCGTATGGTAACCAGGTATGAAAAGGTACGAATCCAGCCTTAAAAGCAAATCCAATGAAGAAGCAGAAGAAAAGCACCAAAGAGGCCGGTTCGGAAATTGAAGCAGTATAGGATGTAATAGCCTGAAAATCATAACTGTTCGTTTTGTTGATGACCCACAAAAAACCAACCATCAAAAACAAAATCGAAAAATGGGCCTGGATCAGGTAATTGATCCCTGCTTTGATGGTGATGGGATTTTCATGTTCGAAAATAATCAGTACGAAGGAGGTCAAAGCCAGTATTTCCCAGGCGATCAGAAAAACAAAACTGTTCTGGATCACACAAATGCTAACAGCAGAGGCGTGTTGCAATAGAAAAGCTATGCCGTGCAGGCTAAGGCTATTGCTACGGCTTTTGTATGCTTTTAAATAAGAATAACCATATAGGCCACCGGTTGTAAATATCAGATTAATGATCAGAATAAACCACCCTGATAAGGCATCGATCCGTATCGAAATTGGACCGGTGATAAAATTTCCCGGTAGGGTATATACAATAGTTTCGCCGATCAGGCTTTGTATCGCCAAATTTCCAGATAGTGCCACATTGACCGCCAACAGAATCAGCGACAAAATACCTTTCCCCTTAACTTTCAAAAAGGGGAGAAGTAGTAACCCGGTAAAGGGAATCAATACAAATGCTGTTATAAGGTTCATGCTACCAAATTAAAAATAGAGAGGAGGACCATTGCAAGAATAAATACAAGACCATAAAGCACATACGACTGTATCCGTCCATTTTGAACGAAACTGAAATAATTGGCAGAGAAAACCAGCCGTTCTGTTATTGGCTTGATTAGATTGTGTTCGAAAAAATCTTGATAATGAGAGATATAATTTTTTTTTCCAGGAAATATTTCACCCCGATCCAACTCCTTGAATTGTTTATTCTCTATCAGCAACGTGTTAAATATCTTACCAAGTGGTTTTGAAAATGATTTTCCAGTATATTGTTGCCGGCTACTTGGTGCGACATAACCACATCCCCAGGTGGAAACCGTCCTTTTCAATCTGTTTTTAAGAACTAGTGACCTAACTATCCATGTTGCTGCTACCATTCCTGAAAGCAACAATGAATAGAGACTGATATGGGCAGTGGTTTCGTAAATACCTGTTAGAATGGTTTGTTCCGGATGCATGGGATTGATCAATGCCAGCATCTTGCCAATTATTTTCATGTAAACCTGGGGAAGAAAAGCTACACTGAGCATGACGCCTATAATCAGGTATTGCGGTATGAGCATCAACGGCATAACTTCCCGGGGTTTGTGGTGCAAGATTGTTCGTGGCTGACCAAGAAAAATCGTGCCAAAAGCCTTGGTAAAGGTGAGAACTGACAAGCCTCCTATGAAACTCAACCCGGCCAATGAGAGCACTAACAGAATGATTTGGCTGATATTGCTGGTATGAATTCCTTCAATCAGTCCACTGTAGATTAAAAATTCGGATATAAAACCATTAAATGGAGGTAGTCCGCCGATGGCAAGTGCTCCTACCAGGAAGATAACCGCGGTTTTAGGCATGGATTTAATCAACCCACCCAAATTTTCCATGTTTTGCGTATGGCTTTGCTGATAGATGGAGCCTGCAGCATAAAACAGCAACGACTTGAACAGCGAGTGATTCAATACATGCAGCAGTGCACCGCCAAAACCAAGATAATACATCAATGGAGCGTTGTTACCAATACCCATCAGTCCGATTCCGATTCCGATTCCAATTATTCCGATGTTTTCGATGGTACAATAGGCCAGCATTTTCTTAAAATCCCTGTGCACTGCAGCATTTAGAATTCCATACAACCCCGATAAAATTGAAAGGGTCAGTACTATTTCACCAAGTAGTAAAAAATCACTTTTAAGAAAGGTTATCATGCGTAGGATCCCATAGATCCCAAGTTTTACAATGACCCCCGACATAATTCCCGATACATGTGCCGGTGCTGCCGGATGGGCAAGCGGCAGCCAACTGTGAAAGGGAATAAACCCTGCTTTGATTCCAAATCCAACAAAAAAAAGAAGAAATAACCACAAGTTATTATTAGACTGAAAAAAGAGGCTGATGGCATCAAAACTGAAAGAACCTGTTTGATGATATACCCAGATAAAACCAATGGTCAACAGGGTAACCCCTATATGCATCTGGACAAAATAGTTTAAGGCTGCTTTAAATGATTGGGGATTCTCGTGATCAAAAAGAACAAGCATCATGGAGGTGAACGACATGATCTCCCAAACTACCAAAAAGGCTACGCTATTCTGAATCATGCATACAAAAAGCATAGACAGGTGAAAGAATAGAAACAAAATCCAATGCAAAGAAATTTTCGCCTTTGATAGCGTATATTTTTTTAAATATCCCAGACCATAGAAAAATCCTGTCAGAACCGTGAAATTGATGATCAGGATAAACCAAGCAGAGAGTCCATCTATTTTCAACATGACATCCCCGGCAAAATTACCGAACCGAATTGTTAACTCAACAGGTTGATATATAAGCGCTTGAATAGCTATCAAACTTGTCGAAATTGAATTATAAATAATTGCCAGCAGGGTGATTAGGAAGCCAAATCTTTGGGGTACTGCTAAAATTAGAAAAAATGCAAATAAGGTAAACAGGATAATCCCGTTAAAAATCGTTGCATTACAAAAAAATTCCACTTTAGAAATATATGGGTTTCACTTCGCAAAGGAATGACAATATATTGTTTTTTCAAAGAAATACAGTTTTAAATTCATCTTGCATCGGTTATTCGGATATTTCGAAACGGGAGGAGCTGAAGAACATTTGCAAAAAACATTTTGATATCAATCAGATTATCATACATATAATAATTATACAAAAATATTTATTAACATTTTATTCATAAAAACGATAATATCTTAACATTTTTTAATAAAAAGATATATTTTAGTGCTGGAATTGAAATGAAACGTTGTTTCGGCTTTTACTAAAACTAAGTGTTTTAATCTATCTAAGCTTGGAAAGAGTTGGTTGTAAAACCAGCTCTTTTTGTTTTTCACCTATTTCTCTTTGCTATTAATGAAAGCAATCCATTGATGATCGTCAAGGGATGGGCCGGATTGCCGGGAATAAAAAGGTCGATGTGATATCTATCAAGAAACCCCCTGTTGATAGCAGGACTGTCGGCAAACATACCTCCACTTATGGCATCCGTACCAACGAGAACAATAATTTTCGGATAGGGCATGGCATCATAGCAAATCTGAAGTGGTTCGGCCATGCTTGCGGTAATGGGGCCGGTAATAACAACTCCATCGGCGTGGCGAGGCGAAGCGACAAACTCAATTCCAAAACGTTCCATGTCGAAATTTACATTGCTGGTCGCGCCAAGTTCACACTCGCAACTGTTATCGCCTCCAGCCGATACTTGCCTGAGCTTAAGCGAACCCCCAAAGAGCTTTGTAATCTCTTTCCGAATTAATGAGGGGTTCAAGATAATGGGGGAGTCATTTCCTTCTCTCACGATTAATCCATTGCGGTAATTAGAGGATAGCTTATAATCTTTTGTGAAACTGATTTTATCTGGACAGACATATTCACATTCTCCACAAAACAAGCATTTTCCAAGATCTATGCTTACGGGATTGGATGAAATGGCATGAGTAGGGCATAATTCGATCAGCCTATTTGTATCCACTTCTATCCGGGAAATTACAGGCCTTCCTCTGAATATCCCAGGCATTTCAACTGTTTTTACATCTGGAATGTATTGTTTTCCTTGATGATATAAAATCTTAATATCTGAAATCATAAAGAACAAATTGAATGGTTTGAAAATGAGCCAATTTGAGAACTAAAGATCATGGCCACAATAACTCAGGTTAAAACTCTTGTTGCACACCGGGAAATCGGATATTTCATTGTTTCTTACGGCCAATGCGACAGCCAGCCAATTATGCAGAGATGGATCTTTAATTTTATAAATTTTTAATTCTCCTCTTTCATCGGTAATGGCGCAATGGCAAATTTCTCCGCGCCAACCCTCTACAAGTGACAGTGAAAATGTGTCAGGCGTTGGTTGTTTCAACTCCCTATTGCAGGAAGAAAGGGAAGGTATATTTTCAATGAAATGTCTTTCATAAACTAATGATTGAAGAATTTCCTCTTTGCGAATTTGGGTACGCGAATATACATCGCCATGCCGTTTAGTAATTGGATGATGATTAAGGCCAACATATAAATCATGTGGATGTGAGGCGCGAATATCCCGATGTATATCGCACATTCTGGCAGCCATGCCCACGGTCCCAATTTCAGCGGCTTGTGCAGTATTAACTATACCAGTTTTTTCTAACCGTGCTAAAACACTTGGGAGATTTCTCATTCGTTTATACATTTCAAGATAATCAAGCTCGTAGGTATCCATTACTTTGAGGAAGGTATCTGCTGTTTTCCTGGTAAATGGAAATCGATTGTTTCCGGCACGAACCAGGCTTTTGGCTAATCTGTTGCCGCACCAACCCTGAAATGAGTTAATAATTGGGGTGCGCAGTCTGCCAAACACAGATGCTCCTAATTGGTATGCAATATCGTTACAAAGAGCGCTAAGATCGCCTGTATGATTGGCAATACGTTCCCATTCAAGGGCAAAAGTGCGGACAAACTGAATATCTTGGGAAGCCTCGAACCCACAAAGACTTTCCCATGTTTTTACAAATGCGGTGGTATGTCCTACCACTGTATCGCCGGCAATCGATTCGGCCAACATGTTTCGCTGTAATAAATTCTTTTTACTAATCATTAATTGTTCAATACCCCGATGTTGGTATCCAAGTTGAACTTCGAGGTGCAAAATCTGCTCACCGCTACAAATAAACCGGAAATGACCCGGCTCAATGATGCCCGCGTGAATGGGGCCAACGCCTACTTCATGCAGTTCCTCGCTTTCACTCTGGTAAAAAGGATAATTAGCAATCGTCGAATTCTTATTTGCCTTGTTAAATGGATACCTTAATGGTTTTAAACTTGGATGGTCGGCATAGTTCAATCCAAAATTTTCATGTATTTCGCGTTCAAAACAATGAAATGAGAGGTGTATATTCGAGAATGAAGGATACACTTCAGGGCTATTAAATAGTACTTCCGAAGAAGAAATTTTTATATTCCCTTCGCTATCATTGGCCATACAGCAGATCAGTTTCAGTACATTATTCCGCTGAAAGGCAAAATACTGAACACAATGGTTCGCTTCATCCCCCATCAATCCGGTATTATATTCCAGAAAATCCAAATAGTTTAATACCGGGATTGCAGGAAGGGTTATGGCTTCATTGTTTTTTATACTGATAGATTTCATGGTCGTTAGGGTAAATTTTTTACAGCTTCCTGAATAAGTTGAATCATTTGATCAGGAGGATTAATTCCAAAATAAAAGATCAAAGCCAACAGAAAATATTGTGAATATGTTTCTGAAGGGACTGGTTTTTCTTCCGCAGGGAGTAAATCTTTTGTCTGGTTAAATAATATGTATAAAAAGTTTTTGGCTAAAGCGAAGATGGTTACTGAAAGAAATGTCAGGGCCAAAATCAAAATATAGAAATGAGAAGAGGTAAACAAGGCTTTGAATATCCAGAATTCAGTAACAAATAATCCTGATGGAGGCATTGCTATTATACCTATCAGCACCAACAGGAATACCATGGCACCGGGCCGGTTCCGATTAAAATAATTTCCAGTCTCACTGATTATATAGGTGCCAAAATTGCGGTGAAACTGGTCTATTTGATAGAAAACACTTGCTTTAACAAAAGAGTGGAGTACCATGTGAAAGATGGCTGCAAAATATCCTATTCCGCCGGAAGCAAGCCCGATAGCTGCCAAGCCCATGTGCTCGATGCTGGAATAAGCACTCATACGTTTCAGGTGTTTTACTTTTAAAAGATAAGCCGCCGAAACAACAATTGAAATTAATCCGCACCACAATAACACCTGGTTCATCCAGGATAGAATAGGAGTATGGGCAAAAAGTGAATAAGTCCGAAAGATGGCAATAAACCCAACATTCATTAAAGTGGTTGAAATAAAAGCGCTTATAGGCGGAGGAGCCACGGTGTGGGCATCAATGGCAGCTGTATGCATCGGGAAAAGCCCCATCTTGGTACAGAACCCGATAATCATAAAAAGAAAAGAAAGTTTCAGCCATGATGGATTAACATGCAATAGCTGAACCTGTAGAGCTTTGAAAGAAAAATCAATAGTCTCCGTCTCACTCAAACCAAAGCTAAGCAAGATGATCCCAATAAAAGTTATCGTAATGCCAATGGAACAAACGAACACATATTTCCATGTTGCTTCAAGTGCGAGAGGTGTCCGTTCATGGTAGATCAATACAGCAACACTAAGCGTTGTCAACTCAATAAAGACCCACAACAGGCCAAGATGGGCCACAAGATAGGCACAAGTCATAGCGACAATTAACATGACAAGTGCCGCAAAATAGATGCTTTGAATGCGGCTGCTGTCTTTTCTGTGCCGAAGATAGATGTAGCTATGGTAAATAGTTGTAAAACTTAATAAGGTAAGAACACACATGAAAAGTACTCCAATGGCATCGAATTTAAAATAGCCGGAATCTTCTTCGTTCAAATGAAAATAGGCATAAATCGTTGTTGCGGTTTGAAGTATTAGAAACAAACTAACGAGTATAAATCGTAGTGTTCTGTTACGGTTTGACACGGAAAAAATCCCAATTAAAGAAGCTATAATAAGATAATAAACAAGCATTTATACTAGTCTTTTAAATTCGTTAAGTTATCAATATTCATCTCCTCAAAGGTATTTCCTATCCGGTTCACAAAAACACCAAGTACCAGAACGCTCACAAAAATGTCGAGTGTAATTCCCGTATTCACGAGCATAGGCATCGTATTGCCAGCTGAAAGTGACAAAATGAATACTCCATTTTCAATGACCAAATAGCCCATGATATGAGTGACAACCTTCTTTCGGGAGACAATTATAAATAGCCCGGTGAACAAAGCAGATAGCGCCACTATAAAAAACATTTTCCGCAAATGCACCACATCAATCACATTAGACAAAATGAACGATCCAAAAATGATGCTGGTAATGATCACGATAGACATAAAATCAGTCAGGTAGGGTTCTGCCTCTCGCACAATGTTATTCTTTTTGATCACATTTTTTAGGAAGATTGGAATGACTATAGTTTTGAATACGATGGTCTCAAACAGAATAAAAATCAGGTTAATGGTATTGATCTGTATCAATTCAATGAGCGACACTCCAAAAAGGAGTATCCCTTGCAACGCAAGAATGTTGATGCAAGTAGAAAGCTGATTGGCAATGCCCATGTAAAGAAGGCTAATCGCAAATATTACAAGCAAAATATTGATCATATCGTTATCATTTTCAGTTTATAAAATCTTTCCTGCCACCAGAAGTACGGTAAGAAAGATCAATAGCGAAATAGAAGTAAGCGTAAAAATGAATTGGGGGTTATGGTTCATCCTAAATCTGGCCATAAATGATTCCAACGTTCCAACGACTATCGCAAAAAGAGTTTGCACAGCAATAAAAATAGGAACGGAATAATACCATTCTTTCCCGGGTGTCAGAAATAAGTTCGCAATGATAGCGCCATACATGGCAAATTTCAGGTTCGTTGCATAAAATATCAACCCGAGATCGAAACCACTGTTATCAAGGATCATCACCTCGTGTATCATGGTTAGTTCAAGATGGGTTTTAGGATCATCAACAGGCATCCGGCTATTTTCGATCATGGCAATGATAACCAATACGAACGAAGCCAATACCCCAATGGCATAAGAAATAGACGAACCAAAATGAATACTGGCAAAAATATCGGCAAATGAAGTATAGCCGGTAAGTAGTGCAAATGAACCCATTAGTATGAAAAAAGCAGGCTCTGCCAGTAACGAATACAATGCTTCGCGACTGGCTCCCATACCTTCGAAACTGCTGCCAGTATCTAGGGCTCCAATGATGTTGAGAAATTTGCCAACAGCCAGTATGTAAGCAAAAAACACAAAATCACAATTAAACGAAAAAACACCTTTTTGATCGCCAAAAGGGATGAGCATAATAGCAATAACTATCGAAGCAAAATAGATGTTAGGGGCAATTCTAAAAATAAAACTACTGGTTTGGCTATAAACGCTTCCTTTTTGAAACAATCGCCAAATATCTTTCATGGGCTGAAAAATGCCCCGGCCTTTTCTTCCGGCGAAAAGACTTTTTGTCCTGAATACAATTCCTGTGAAAAAGAAACTGGTCATAACAATTAAGATCAAACCTAATCCACGCATTATATTTGTTTTAATAGGTCAACCAAATAAACCCAGGCAACGTTCAAAAGTGAAAAGGTAACAATAATAAAAATGAAGAGTACTCCATATAATATATAGTGCCGCACATTTCCAGTTTGGAGAAATCTAACACGAGCCAAAATAGCATATAGAAATTTCAAGGGAACATCGATAAAAGTTGCCTCAACTTTATCATAAGGATGTGTTTCAGAATGAATTGGGCTTGAAAACACACCTTCAATAGCTACTTCCCTTTTATTCATTAGTAACAGGGGTCCTATTAGTTTCCGGTAAGTACGAACGTACGAACTAGCCGTGTACTGCATCCTGCTATTGGGCGCAACGTAACCACAACCCCAGGTAGGCGAAACAACCGTTTGACGGTTTTGGCTAACAAATAGCTTTATTACCGCAATACCTGCAATGGCCAGTAAGAACGACCAGGCAACCAGGCTAATTGACTGAAGGCTATCAGTCATCATTAAAATTGGTGAAGCTACGTCTAAACTGCCCGTAAAAAGGCGGACAGGATTTATCAAAAGCTTGACGAACATTTGTGGAAATAGTCCAATAATTAAAATGAACAGCACAACGAGATAACCCGGTAACAACTTTGATGTTTCGGCTTCATGCACCTCGTGATCAAATTCCTTTCGTTCCTGGCCCAGGAAAATAATACCAAAAGCTTTTGTAAAACACAACAGGGCCAACCCGCCTATAAGTACCAAGGCAACAATTGATATAATTAAAACAGTGGTTAATAAGATAGACCCCAAATGGATGCCTTCGAAAAATCCCTGATAAATAAGAAATTCGGAAACAAACCCGTTAAACGGTGGAAGGCCGGAAATAGCCATGGCAGCAATAAGAAACAAAATAGCTGTTTGGGGCATTTTTTTAATCAAACCGCCCATGCTGTCTATGTTCAAGGTATGAATGGCCTGATAAATAGTTCCTGCTCCGTAGAACAACAACGATTTGAACAACGAGTGGTTGAGGGTATGGAGCAAAGCTCCTGCAAAACCTGCAAAAGCAAGATATGGATTTTGTATTCCAATGCCGATTGCCCCAAGTCCAATGCCCATTCCGATGATGCCTATGTTTTCGATGCTGTGATAGGCAAGCAATTTCTTTAAATCATGCTGGACAATAGCCAATATTACACCGTACACACCAGATATTAGCGAAACGATTAGAATGAAATACCCGATGCTCAAATAGTTTTGGTTCACTAACAGGAGCATCCTTAAAATACCGAAAATACCAAGTTTGATCATTACCCCCGACATTACCCCTGAAACATGTGATGGAGCCACCGGATGGGCATAAGGAAGCCAGGTATGGAACGGCACGAAACCTGCTTTAATAGCAAATCCGATAAAAAAAATCAGGAACAAAAGAGAGCTAAGGGCTGGCGAAACAGAGGCAGAATATTGACCGATGGCATTGAAATCGTACGAATTGGTGCGCGAACTCACCCAGATAAGCCCAACCGTAATAAACAGGATGCAGATGTGTGATTGTATCAGATAATTAATCCCGGCTTTTAAGGTTTCCGGTTTCTTATATTCAAAAATGATCAGGATAAAAGATGATAAAGCCATCACTTCCCAAACATAAAGAAATGCAAGACTGTTCTGCACGCAGAAAATACCAATCATACTGAAATGATTGATTATAAAGCCGATAAAATGTAGTTGAATAGCTCCTGATTTATTTTCATAAAGCTTCATATAGCGCCTACCATATAATATTCCGGTAAGAACAGTGAAATTCATCATCAAAATAAACCAACCCGAAAGCGCATCAATCCGAATGGGAATGTCACCAAAAATAGAGCCACCACTTATGATTTCCTGATACGATTGCCCCGTAACTGCATTAAAGGCCATATAAGAACTGATTCCTGCATTGATCAAAACAGCAACAAGGGCAAAGTTTGCAGACCACATTTCCTTTAAAAAGCCAACAAGCAAAACAAAGAATGCAGTTATACATAAGATACAAATAACCAAACTCATTTTAATTGGATTAAATGAGAACAAACTGTTGCTAAAAGTAAGAATAATATAGAATGTTGATATAAATTATCCAATACTTCCCTGCTATTGAAATTTCCAAATAATATTGAAAGACTATTTGTTTAAAGAGAAAAGATGTGTAATTTTGCGCCACTCAAATTATGAGGAATATTGTTAATTGTAAATTTATTAATGTATGTTGAACCAGTACGAAACCGTTTTCATTACTACTCCCGTTTTGTCTGATGCTCAGATGAAGGAAGCGGTAGGAAAGTTCAAGGATCTCATCACCTCCAACGGATGTGAATTGATTCATGAAGAAAATTGGGGATTGAAAAAATTAGCTTATCCCATTCAAAAGAAGTCTACAGGTTTTTATCAACTCCTGGAATTCAAAGCTGATTCTGCCTTCATCGGAAAACTCGAAACAGAGTTTCGCCGTGACGAACGTGTTATCCGTTTCATTACCGTGAAACTGGAGAAATATGCTGCTGAGTACAGCGAAAAGAGAAGAAAAAAAAATAACGCAAAAACTCAATCAGAAAACTAGTCATGAGCACAAATTCCAGTGAAATCAGATACCTTACTCCTCCTTCGGTTGAAGTAAAAAAGAAGAAATACTGTCGTTTCAAAAAGAACGGTATCAAGTATGTGGATTATAAAGATCCTGAATTCTTGAAAAAATTTCTCAACGAGCAGGGTAAAATATTACCCCGTCGCATCACCGGTACTTCTTTGAAATACCAGCGTAAAGTATCACAGGCAATCAAACGTTCACGCATGATCGCGTTGTTGCCTTATGTAACAGATTTGTTAAAATAATTAGTAGGAGGTACGAAAATGGAAATTATTCTGCTTCAGGATGTTGCAAATCTGGGTAGTAAAGACGATGTGGTAGTTGTCAAGAACGGATACGGTCGTAATTACCTGATCCCCCAGAAATCGGCTATTTTGGCCACCCCGTCTTCAAAAAAGGTTCTTTCTGAGAACCTGAAACAACGCGCTCACAAAGAAGCCAAGCTGAAAGAAGAAGCGTTGAAACAAGCTGAGATCTTGAAAACTATTTCGATTGTAATTGGTGCAAAAACCAGTTCAACCGGCAAGATTTTCGGATCTGTCAACAACATTCAGGTTGCTGAAGCTTTGAAGGAAAAAGGATTTGAGGTTGATCGCAAACAGATTACCATTAAAGAAGATTCTATCAAGGAAATAGGAAAACACACTGCAAAGGTGAAATTTCACCGTGAAGTGGTTGTTGAACTGGAGTTCGAAGTCGTTGCCGAATAAAGCATCCGTTCGATTCATTGTATTTCGAAATCATTTTTCTAGCACATTAAAGCTGTCTCAATCATTGGGACAGCTTTTTTTTGATATTTTTGCTTTAAATCACTCAACTTGAAAAAACAAACTGAACAAAAACTAATTCAGCTTTTTCAGAAACGCTTTTCTGAAGAAGTGATATCGGTGGAGATGATGCCCCCTTCGGGCTCCTACCGTGAATATATGAGACTTAAAAGCACCCATTTTATCGCTATTGGTACCTGGAACGAAGACGAGAAAGAAAACAATGCATTCGTCAGTTTTTCCAGCCGCCTTCGCGCATGCGATATCAACGTGCCGGAGATCTATGAATATGATCCGAAGGAATTTCTCTATCTCCAGGAAGATCTTGGTGATATTACCTTATTCGCCTTTTTGTCCGATATTCGAAGCAAGGCCGGTTTTTCATCAGAGATTGTTGAAGCTTATCGGAAGGTAGTCAGGATTTTACCCGTTATCCAGGTTACTGCGGCAAAGAAGATAGATTTCAATTTTTGTTATCCCAGGAAGGCTTTCGATCGTCAGTCCATGATGTGGGACCTCAATTATTTCAAATATTATTTTCTCAAACTTGCCAAAGTTTCCTTCGATGAACAGGCACTCGAGGATGACTATACCTCCTTCTGTGATTATCTGCTGAAGGCTGAAGGCAGCTTTTTCATGATGCGCGACTTTCAGAGCAGAAATATCCTGCTAAGGCAGGGTGAACCGTGGTTTATTGATTACCAGGGAGGTAGGAGGGGACCGTTGCAATACGATCTTGCCTCCCTGCTCTATGATGCTAAAGCGGATATTCCACAAACTGTCCGTGAAGAACTAATGGAAGAGTACCTCAATCATCTGGCAAAAATTATTCCGGTAAACAGGAAGGAGTTCAAACAGTTTTTTTACGGATTTGTCCTGATCAGGATGATGCAGGCAATGGGTGCGTACGGTTTCAGAGGTTTCTATGAGAAGAAAATACATTTTTTAAAGAGCATTCCATTTGCCTTGCTGAATTTGAATGTGGTCATGAAGAATATTGACCTTCCCGTTCAGCTTTCTGAACTTTATTCGACCTTAAATTCTCTCTCTGAATCGGAAGTTCTTAAGAATCTGGCTTCGAAAGATACCGAGCTGACTGTATCCATCACTAGTTTCTCTTATAAAAAGGGAATTCCTGCCGATCCTTCCGGAAACGGTGGAGGGTTCGTTTTGGATTGCAGGGCTTTGCCCAATCCCGGCAGGTTGGCCGAATACCAAAAACTGACAGGAAAAGACAGTGAGGTAATAACCTACCTGGAAGCCTATCCTGAAGTAGATGAGTTTCTTAATGCTGTGTTTAGCCTGGTCGATCAGAGCGTAAAAGGATACATGAAAAGAAAATTCTCCCATCTTTCGGTACAGTTTGGTTGTACCGGCGGACAACACCGGTCTGTTTATTCTGCTGAAAAAATGGCTGAACATTTGAGATCCAATTTTCCGGTAAGGGTTGTATTACATCATAGAGAGCAGGATGGAATTGCCTGAAACTAATTTTTTTTCTTATGAAGGCATTCATTTTAGCTGCAGGTTTAGGTACGCGGCTTTTTCCATACACGTCTGACAGACCCAAAGCCCTTATAGAACTAAAAGGGAAGACACTTCTTGAAAGGGCAATCAGAAAGGTAAGTGAACTGGAAATTTCGGAAATTATAGTCAACATCCATCATTTTGGCGATCAGATCGTAACTTTTCTCCATGAAAACAAGAACTTTGGATTGCCCATAACCATTTCCGATGAAAGGGAATTTCTATTGGATACAGGTGGTGCCATCCTGAAAGCCAGACATTTACTTGGAGATGAAGAACCCTTTCTGCTTTATAACGTGGATGTCCTTAGTACGGTCAATCTTTCTGAACTTTTACTATTTCATATTAAAAGTGGTGGCTTGGCCACCCTTTCTGTTCGTAAAAGAGAGACCGACAGATATTTGTTGTTTAATCATGCCATGCTACTGTCAGGTTGGAAAAATGTGAAAACCGGAGAAGAAAAATTTTCCAGACCAAATTCTGATTTGAATGTCCTGGCCTTTAGTGGAATACAGATAATTCAACCTGAGATCTTTCCACTTATTACGGAAAGCGGCAAATTTTCTCTGATTCAGCTATACCTTAGACTGGCCCAAACTGAGGCGATCTATGGTTATTTTGATGCTTCAGAACTCTGGATGGATCTTGGTAAACCAGACCAGCTGGACGCAGCCAAAAAAATAATTGGGAAATTGGGAAACCTTGCTCCAGCGGATTGCAAATCCGCTGGAGGAAATCTACTGGAATGATCTCAATAGGAGCATATTTCCCAATTGTTACCATTGTATTGGTTCAATTCCGTGCCTTTCAAGGTATTGATTAGTTTTTGAAAAATGTTTGTTGCCGAAAAATCCCCGGTAGGAGGAGAGTGGTGACGGGTGAGGTGACGTGAGGACGAGATGCCTGTTCCTGTCGATAAATTCACCCTTCTTCTGGGCAAATGAACCCCAAAACATAAAAACAAGATTTTCCTTTTCCTCTGCCAGAATCCGAATCACCCTGTCTGTAAATTTCTCCCAGCCATGGTTTTGGTGCGATCCCGCCCTGTTGGCCTGAACCGTAAGGGTAGCATTCAGAAGCAGTACGCCCTGGGAAGCCCAGCGATCAAGGTTTCCGCCGGAAGGAGCGGGAATACACAGATCCTGTTCGATCTCTTTGAAAATATTCTGAAGGGAAGGTGGTTGTTCTATATCTTCCGGCACTGAAAAGCACAAACCATGTGCCTGACCTGGTCCATGGTAAGGATCCTGCCCAAGGATCACTACTTTGGTCTGATCGAATGGAGATTGCTCAAATGCATGAAAGATCAACTTCCCGGGAGGGAAAATTTGCCTGGTTGTATACTCCTGTCTGATAAAGTCGGCCAATTCATGAAAATAGGGCTGTTCAAACTCGTCGGATAAACGTCTTTTCCAACTCTCTTCGATCTTTACTTCCATTCTAAAAATTATTCTGAAGTTTAGGTATAAATATAGCGATTCAGATTATATAACTCCTGCTTCCTGTTCGTTTTTTCTTATTTTTACCACCCAAGAATCGAATCGCTAAAAACAAAACTACTTTAACATGAATGAAAGTCACTAACAACATTATTGGCGTTGATCTGGGCGGAACAAATATCCGTGCCGGAAAAATTATTGGAGAGAAAATTGTCCATTTGACCAAGCTGCCAACGCCTTCAAAAGGTAGCGTAGAGGAGGTGATGGATCAGATTTATGCGGCAATCGACGATTGTGTTGATGAGTTTTCTGTCTCCATTGGAGTAGGAGTACCTTCTGTGGTGGACGTTGAGCAAGGAATCGTCTATGACGTGACCAATATTCCATCCTGGAAAGTTGTTAGATTGAAAGAGTTACTCGAAAAACGCTACAATCTGCCGGTACATGTCAACAACGATGCCAATTGCTTTGCGGTAGGAGAGAAATTCTTCGGGAAAGCAAAACCATTCAAAAACATTGTCGGCGTTACCCTGGGGACAGGATTAGGTTGCGGACTGATCTTCAATGGCAAATTATATGAAGGCTCAAATTGTGGTGCCGGCGAATTCGGAAATGTACCCTATCTATCTCACAATGTGGAGTATTATTGTAGCGGACAGTTTTTCACCGATGAAAAGAGAGTTTCAGCCATAGATATTTTCAACAAGGCCAAAAAAGGTGATAATCAATCGATACAAATGTTTGAGGAATATGGCTTCCACCTCGGTGTTGTCCTAAAATCAATCTTGTATGCCTATGACCCTGAGATAATTATCCTGGGGGGGTCTGTCTCACAGTCATTTGAATTTTTCAAGAAAGCTATGTTCCATGCCTTACAGGATTTTGCCTTTAGCAATGTTTTAGCAAATCTGAAAATAGATGTTTCAGTGCTTGAGAATTCTGCTATTTTTGGTGCAGCTGCATTACCTATAATAAAACAATGATAATTCCAAGAGTATGAAACGCAACTACTACGTGGTTTTTTTGGTCTTTATCGTCTTCTTTGTAATCTCATTTTTGACTAACATATTAGGCGCAATCCTGCCGGTGGCAAAGGATGATTTTCATGCCAGCAATACCATGGCAGCTTTTCTGCCACTATTTTTCTTTATTGCATATGGCGTAATGTCAATACCTTCAGGTCTGATGACCGAACGTTTTAAAGAGAAAAGAGTGATGGTGATTGCCTTTATTTTTGCATTTGCAGGAGCGCTGATCTTTGGATTGGTTCCAAAATTTGGAGTGATGCTGGGTTCACTTTTCTTTATCGGCGCCGGAATGGCGATTCTTCAGGTAGCCATCAACCCATTGCTTCGAGTCTCGGGCGGAGAAGAACATTTTGCCTTTAATTCAGTAATGGCCCAGCTGTTTTTTGGTGGCGCCTCTTTCCTGAGTCCGATGCTTTATTCCTACCTGGTTGCAGAACTTGGTCCAAATGCTACTCCGAACGGATTGGTGAAATTTATTGGTGGACTCGTTCCTGCAAATCTAACCTGGGTTTCAATTTACTGGATATTTGCCGCCATCGCTTTCGTGATGATTTTCGTAGTGGCTGCTTCAAAATTCCCAAAAGTAGAACTGAAGGAGGATGAAAAAACAGGAAACTGGGACACTATTGTCCATTTGCTTAAAAATAAGACAGTTGTAGTCTTTTTCTTTGGAATATTCGCTTACGTAGGAACGGAGCAGGGTGTTGCCAACTGGATCTCAGAATTCCTGAAAACTTATCACGGATTGCGACCTGAAGTAGAAGGAGCACAGGCGGTTCAGTGGTATTGGGGATTAATGACGATCGGTTGCGTTCTTGGATTGGGATTGCTCAAGTTGGTAGACAGCAAGATCATCCTTCGTGTTTTTGTCTTGGGAGCAATGGCCAGCCTGGCAACAGCACTCTTTTCCCCTGATCCGAAAGTCTCATTTTATGCCTTCATTGCCATGGGATTTTGCGCTTCGGTCATGTGGTCGATCGTTTTTTCCCTGGGGATGAATTCAATCGCCGAACACCATGGATCCTTTTCCGGAATTCTATGTTCGGGTATCATGGGTGGAGCAGTTACTCCTTTGATTGTTGGCTTCTTAGCAGATCATTTCGGATTAAGAACAGGAATGTTGTTCAATTACGTTACGCTCTCTTATCTGCTCTTTATTTCGATCTGGGCCAAACCCCTGATCGCCAACAAAACGATCTTTTCAAAATAGGTTATTAATCAGCGACCTCTCTTCATTGATAGGGAATTGAGCATCCATTGCAAAATGTGGTCTTCTTTTAATCCACTGACCTCTGGTGAAGTCCGGGAAATCAACCGATGCACCACCTCTGGCAACCGACATTTCTGACAGGGCAGAAACAGCGCTCCAGGCTGCAGCATCGTAAGCGTCCAGCGGAACTTCTTTTTTCCCGCGTACCACATCAAAAAAGTTATTCAGCATGATAAAGTCCATCCCACCGTGTCCGGCTCCTTCTGCCTGAGTTCCTTTTTCTCTCCACAATTGATGGTCGTATTTTTTAAGCCAGGGTTCCGAAGGATCCCATACGTGAGGCTTACTTTGACCCTCCACATAGATTTCCTGTGCTGGATCTTTCCAATCACCTCCTCCTTCGCCTCTCCATAAACCATTCGTACCCTGCACCCTGAAACCCAAGGAGTAGGGGCGAGGCAAATTGGTGTCGTGAGTTACCAGGATGGTTTCCCCATTGGCACATTTGATCATGGAAGTGACTATATCCCCCAGATTGAAGTTGATATTTCTGTACAAACTATCTTTTGCAGTATGATCGCCGACAAAATCGTGCAGACCCCTCGACTTGGTTGCCATCGCAGATATGGTAAGAAACCGGTTACCACGATTGATGTCGAGATAAGTCCCGATAGGTCCCAAACCATGCGTCGGATAGAGATCACCATTGCGTCGGACTGCATGTAATCCCCTCCATTGAGCCTCAGAATGAGCTTCTTTTCCAATTTTCAGATCATTCTTCAACAAATCGAATTTAACACCCCTCAAATCGTGCTCATAGCCGCACCGGCAATGCACCAATTCACCAAAAATATTGGTTCTCACCATGTTAAGAATTGCCATCACATCCCTGCGATAACAAACATTTTCCATGATCATCAGCTGTTTGCCAGTCTCTTCATGAACATTGACTAGGTCCCAGCACTCTTCCAAAGTATTGGCTGCTGAGACTTCTACCCCGGTATATGGAACGCCGGCCTTCATGGATGCGATCGCCATTGGCACGTGCCATTCCCATGGCGTTGCAATGATAACAGCATCCAGCTCTTCATTTTTCAGCATCTCTTCATAGGCATGATCGTGACCAGTGTAATATTTTGGTTCCTTCATTCCACCTTTCAAAACGATTGCCTTAGCCCTCGCCAATGATTCCGCGCTAATATCACAAATAGCTACGATCTCAATTCCTCCTACCGTGATGGAATCATGCACATGACCCTGACCGCGCCCGCCAACACCAATAAATCCTACTCGCACAATGCTTTCATCCCTTGGGATAAGTTTCTTTTCCTTTTTCTGGGCAAAAAGCTCATTGTCAATCATGGCCATTCCTGTTAGTCCGACCCCTGCCATGCTGCCTTTTCTGATAAAATCTCTTCGATTTGTGCTCATAAATTTAAATTGTTAGTTTCTGGGATGAAAATTCTGGAAGTAAATATAGTAAAATGTCTCTGGGCAAGGAATCCATAAAAAGAATACTTTTGGTCAGTTTTACTAAAAATTTTATAACATGATTCTAAAAAGGTTTTTGTGCACACGAAAACCAGTAGCAACGTTTAAAAAGTGGGGTAGGAAAGGTTTTTCAATCTTCGCAAGTATGCATAAGGTTGTCAGGATTGCTTCTCTGAGTGTCATTTATTTAACCTTCTCAACCCCTTCTAATGCAGAACGTCCGCTATTAGTGGCTTCCAATGATACACTTGCGCAGATACAGGAAGTGGAGATGGAGGAAGTCGTTGTAAGTGCACAACGCGCGCCGGTCGCTTTTTCCCAGACCGCACGCATCGTCCAGGTGATCCGGAAAGAAGAGCTATCAAAAGCGCCTCTCCACGATCTTCAGGACTTGCTAAAATTCGCCTCCAATGTGGATGTCAGGCAGCGCGGAAACAATGGTGTTCAGGCAGACATCAGCATCCGCGGAAGCTCCTTCGACCAGGTTCTGATTCTCTTGAACGGCATTCCCCTTAATGATCCCCAAACTGGTCACCACAACCTAAACCTGCCTGTCAGTTTTGACGCCATCGATCGCATCGAAATAATGGAAGGACCTGCCTCCCGGCTTTATGGTCCCAATGCCTTCAGCGGAGCAATCAATATCATCACCGGTCAAACTACCATTCCATCAGTGACCGGAAGGTTTAGCGGCGGTCAATTCGGATTCCTGGAATCGGCGGTTACTTCAGTTGTCAATTCAGGTAAGCTGACCAACAGTCTTTCAATTGATTATAAACAGGCCGACGGTTCACTGAAAAACACAGATTTCAAAATCGGAAATGCATTTTACCAGGGAAGTCTTTTGTATCCTACCGGGAAGCTGGAATTTCAAGGTGGGTACAGCGATCGGGGATTTGGTGCAAATGATTTTTATACCCCCGCATATCCCGATCAGTATGAGCGGATTAAGACTTCCTTCGCTTCCATTAAGGCAACAAAGGAAGGAGTGGTACATTTTACTCCTTCTATCTATTGGAGGCGGAATCAGGACCGTTTTGAACTCTTTAGAAACAACATCGACACTCCATCCTGGTATAAGATGCATAACTATCATCTTACTGATACCTACGGCCTTAATATGAGCGGTTGGGTTGAATCCTGGATCGGGAAACTGGCTTTTGGAGCGGATCTCAGAGTCGAAAATATTCAGAGTACCGTCCTTGGAAAACCAATGGATACGCCAAAAAATGTTCCCGGAGAGCCGGGAATACAATTTGCTTATTCAGATAGTAGAAATAATCTGAGCCTGTTCGGAGAATATTCAAATCATTTTGGACCCCTTGATGTTTCTGGAGGCTTGATGATCAATCATAACTCTTCCATAAATAATAAATGGCAACTTTATCCTGGCTTGGACATTGGATGGCGAATCACGGATCCGCTGAAGTTCTATGTTTCTTTAAATAGGTCGCTCCGAATACCCACGTTTACAGATCTTTACTATAAGAGCGCTACCAATATCGGAAATTCCAACCTGCAACCGGAAGAAGCAATTTCAGTTGAATCCGGATTAAAATTCGGTAATAGCTGGATTTCTGCTCACCTGTCCGTTTTTGAGCGGTGGGGCAAAAACATGATCGATTGGGTCAGACAGCCAAACGAAACAATCTGGTATGCAAAAAATCTTACCAACCTGAATACCAGTGGAATGGATCTTTCATTCAATATTCTCCCTTCCAAACTGATTGGAAAAGAAAGTTTTATCCGTTCTGTAGACTTGTCCTATGGCTATCTCACCCAGGACAAGGAGTCAGGTACCATGATATCCAAATATCTGCTTGACTACCTGAAACACAAAATTGATATCCGGCTCACCCACAGCTTATACCGTAATCTCAGTGCTGCCTGGCTGATCTCTTACCAGGATCGTAACGGTACCTATACCTTGTGGGAAGGCAGCAAGTACGGCAGTGAAGTCGATTATAACCCTGTTTGGCTGATAAACACCAGAATAAACTGGGTCAAAAACAGAATTAATCTTTACCTCGAAGCCTCAAATCTGCTTAATAAAACCTATTTTGATTATGGAAATATAGAACAACCCGGAATATGGACTAAGGCAGGTATTGTGATAAAATTAGGGATATAAACATTTAACATTCTTTATACTCCTTTGGATCGGCTTAACTTTATTCTATATGATATTTGCATTGTAAGCGTTAAGCATTTTTTTTCATAGTTTTGGTTAGGTTTAAACAAGCCGTCTCGAGCCCCTGTCGAGACGGCTTGTTTCTAAATCTTATCTTTTAGAAATTCGTTGATATTCTTGAATATTCTGGCATTAACGTCCACAAGGGCTGATTTTTCAAAATTATCTCCGGTGATATGCTCGTATAACTCAACGTAGCGGTCAGAAATCTGATCCACAAAATCATCGCTCATAAAAGGTACATTTTGCCCTTCTTTTCCCTGGAACCCATTCTCGATCAGCCATTGACGCACGAATTCTTTGGAGAGTTGCTTTTGATTCTCCTCTTTTGCAAGTCTCTCTTCATATCCTGCAGCATAAAAATACCTGGATGAATCGGGTGTATGGATTTCATCAATTAAATAAATAACTCCATCCTTTTTTCCGAATTCATATTTGGTATCAACCAATATCAGTCCCATTTTTGCTGCGATTTCGGTGCCTCTCTGAAAGATTGCCCTTGTATATTGTTCCAGCCTGGCATACTCCTCAGCCAGGACTAATCCCTGAGCAATGATCTCTTCGCGAGAAATATCTTCGTCATGTCCTTCCATGGCTTTGGTCGTTGGAGTGATAATGGGTTCTGGGAATTTTTCATTTTCCTTCATCCCATCAGGCAAAACGATGCCACACAAGGAGTGTTTGCCTGAACTGTATTCGCGCCAGGCATGACCAGTCAGATATCCACGGATCACCATTTCAACTTTATATGGTTCGCACATAAGTCCGATGGTGACCATTGGATCGGGGGTAGCGATTTTCCAGTTGGGAACGATATCGGAAGTGGCATCTAGAAATTTAGTTGCAATCTGATTCAGAACCTGTCCTTTATAAGGTATGCCCTTAGGCAGAACAACATCAAATGCAGAGATCCTGTCCGAGACGATCATGATAAGATATTGATCTTTAATATTGTAAACATCACGAACCTTTCCTTTGTAAACGCTCTTTAAACCTGGAAAAGTGAAATTTGTGGAAACGATAGCTTTGCTCATATTGATTCTTTTAGGATAATAATTCCAGCATAGAATTTAATGCAAAATAAATATTTTTTTGACACGGAATCGATACTGAAGTGTATCTTCGTAAATATCAATAGAGCTGTTATGAATAAGAAAGAAAAAATGGAGGCCTTTGGCAAACTGCTGTCTATTATGGATGAACTCAGGGAAAAATGTCCCTGGGATCGGGAGCAGACCAATGAATCTCTCCGAAAATTATCTATCGAGGAAGTGTACGAACTGGGAGATGCTATTCTGGAAGATAATCCACAAGAGATTAAAAAAGAACTTGGTGATATCTTATTACACATCGTATTTTTTGCCAAAATAGGAGAGGAGAAGGGACAATTTGATGTAGGAGATGTTATTAATAGTCTGATAGATAAGTTGATATATCGACATCCTCATGTATTTGGAACAACAGAAGTTGATGGCTCAGACCAGGTCATTAGAAACTGGGAATCGCTAAAACTGAAAGAGAAGGGTAGGGGAAAACGCGTTTTGGAAGGTGTACCTATGGCACTTCCTGCTTTGATTAAAGCCAACAGAATCCAGGAAAAGGTGCGGGGAGTTGGATTTGACTGGGAATATAAAGAACAGGTATGGGGTAAAGTGAGAGAAGAGTTGGGTGAGCTGGAGGTGGAAGTAAAAGCTGGACGTTTAAAGGAAATGGAGGACGAATTTGGTGACGTGCTATTCTCAATCGTTAACGCAGCACGGCTTTATGCCATCGATCCTGAAAGTGCCCTGGAAAGGACTAATCAAAAATTTATTAGACGATTTAACTATCTGGAAGAGAATACTCTATTAAAAGGAAAATCTCTTCATGATATGACTCTTGAAGAGATGGATGTCCTTTGGAATGAGGCCAAAAAGTTGGAAAGAACCTGAATCTTTACACTTTAGGATCGGCAGGTAATTCCTTTGTTTCGTTTGTTTCTGGCAAAGAAACTGTTGCAGCGGGAATAATTTTAGCTACAATCTTATCTTTTGTCTCCGTCAAATCAACTGCAATAGTATCGCCTTCTTTGATATCACTTCCAATGATGACTTCTGCAATTTCATCTTCCAGATATTTCTGAATAGCACGTTTTAATGGCCTTGCACCAAATTGTGGATCAAAGCCTTTTTCGGAAATAAAGTCTTTTGCTTCCGGTGAGATAATCAATTTATATTTTAACGCTTCAATCCTTTGGTAGAACCCCTTCAATTCTATGTCAATGATTTGATTTATATGGCTCTTTTCCAATGAATTAAACATAACAACATCATCTACCCGGTTTAAAAATTCAGGAGCAAAAGCGCGTTTTAAGGCCTTTTGAATGACATATTTGTTGTGCTCGTTTTCATCTTCTGGCGATGTTCTCGTATTAAAACCAACACCCTGACCAAAATCTTTCAGCTGACGGGTGCCAATGTTGGATGTCATAATAAGTATGGTATTCCTGAAGTCTATTTTACGACCCAGACTGTCAGTCAAACGACCTTCATCCATCACTTGAAGAAGAATGTTAAAAACGTCCGGATGTGCTTTTTCAATTTCATCCAGTAATATAACGGCGTAAGGTTTTCTTCTGACTTTTTCGGTTAATTGTCCGCCTTCTTCATATCCAACATATCCTGGAGGAGCTCCAACAAGCCTCGATACGGAAAATTTCTCCATATATTCGCTCATGTCGACACGGATCAATGCATCCGTAGTATCGAAAAGATACTGGGCTAAGACCTTGGCTAATTGTGTCTTACCAACGCCTGTTGGACCCAGAAAGATAAATGAACCAATTGGTTTATTGGGATCTTTCAATCCGGCCCTGTTACGCTGGATTGCTTTGGTAATTTTCTCGACGGCTTCGTCCTGTCCAATGATATTCTTCTTCATATCATTGTACATAACCTGGAGGCGCTTGCCTTCAGCCTGTGCAATTTTCTGAACCGGAATACCTGACATCATGGCAACTATATCTGCCACCTGAGGTTCATCGACAATTTCCCGGTGACTTTCCAACTCTTTTTCCCAGATTTGCTTTTCTTTCTCAACCAGATTCAAAAGGTTTTTCTCATTGTCGCGATAGCTGGCGGCCAGTTCAAAATTCTGTCCTTTGACCGCCAAAATTTTGGCCGCACGAACTTCTTCAATTTTCTCCTCCAGCTTAATAATCCGGTCAGGAACAGAAATATTGGAAATATGGACACGGGAACCTGATTCATCCAGCGCATCGATTGCCTTATCAGGAAGATGTCTGTCAGAAATATACCTGGCCGTCAGTTTGACACATGCTTCAATGGCTTCCTTGGTATAAGTGACATTATGATGATCCTCATAACGTTCTTTGATGTTGTGAAGAATCTCGATCGTCTCTTCAATGGACGTTGGCTCAACCAGCACTTTCTGAAACCGCCTTTCCAGGGCTCCGTCTTTTTCAATATGCTGCCTGTACTCGTCCAGCGTAGTAGCGCCAATACATTGGATATCACCTCTTGCCAATGCCGGTTTAAGCATGTTTGCCGCATCGAGTGAACCTGTTGCTCCACCTGCTCCGACAATTGTATGAATTTCGTCGATGAAAAGGATAATATTATCCACTTTGGCCAGTTCATTGAGAATGGCTTTCATTCTTTCTTCAAATTGTCCCCTGTATTTTGTACCTGCCACAATAGAGGCTAGATCCAAACTGATTACCCTCTTATCAAACAATATCCGGGATACCTTTCTTTGGGAAATTCTTAAGGCCAATCCTTCAACGATAGCCGATTTCCCAACGCCAGGTTCTCCAATTAATACTGGATTATTTTTCTTCCTTCGACTGAGAATCTGTGCAATTCTTTGAATTTCAACTTCTCGTCCGACGATCGGATCGAGACTTCCTTCCATGGCTGCTTTGGTGATATCTACACCAAAATTGTCTAAGACTGGTGTATCCGTTTTGGGATTTGAACTTCCTTTCTGGGCTTGGGAGGAACCGGAGCTGCTGCTACTTCTTCCAAACATATCATCCTGATCATCACCTTCTTCAGGAAAATCAGATTTATTTTCGACTCTTGACAGTTCTACTATTTTGCTCTTCACCTCTTCGTAATTCAAATCATTTTTCTTAAAAAGTTCAAATACCAATCCATCTTTCTCTTTTAGGATAGCCAATAATAAATGGCCCGTATTGACAGTGTCTTCATTGAGTGATCTTGCCTCGAGAAATACTATTTTTAGGGTTCTTTCTGTGTTTTTCAACAAAGGAATGGATGCATCGATGGGCAATGAAGCGCCTTTTCTCAGATGAAGTTCCAATTCATTTTTGAGATTTGAAAAATCAAGACCCAATTGTTTCATAGAATCAATAGCGATTCCTTCTCCGTCCCGGAGTATTCCAAGAAACAAATGTTCGGTGCTAATATGGTCGTTGCCCAACCGGATCGCTTCTTCACGACTATAAGTCAAAACATCCTTAATTCTGGGCGAAAATTTCGAATCCATTCTATTGTTTTAGATATTTTTCATCAAAAATCGTTCCTACAGCAAAATAACGAATTATTTTAAATAAATGTTTCATACTTCACTTAATATTTAAGTATTTTGAAAATTTTAAAGTACTGATATTTAATAATATATAAGTTTGTATCCTTTGACAAAAATATATATTTCATTTTTCGCCTCAGGTTGCCAAATTGTCATGATAAGAAAGGCCACTAGGTTCGAAAAAATAACCAAGATTTTATGACGGTCAAATTCCCTCATTAACTTTAAAATGCTTATTTTTGTGTTGGGTTTTTAATAAAATTTTAATACAAATAAGATCTATATGTCTGATTCAGAAAGAATTATTCCGATAAATATTGAGGAGCAAATGAAAACAGCCTACATTGACTACTCCATGTCAGTGATTGTTTCCAGAGCTCTGCCTGATGTTCGTGACGGGTTAAAACCTGTTCACCGCAGGGTATTGTTCGGAATGAGCGAGTTAGGAAATTTTTCAAACAGACCATATAAAAAATCTGCCAGAATAGTGGGGGAGGTTCTTGGTAAATACCATCCACATGGTGACTCATCAGTCTATTATGCTATGGTTAGAATGGCCCAGCTGTGGTCATTAAGGTATCCGTTGATTGATGGACAGGGAAACTTTGGTTCTATTGATGGTGACAGTCCAGCTGCCATGCGGTATACGGAAGCACGCCTTAAGAAAATTGCAGAGGAGGCGTTGGCAGATTTGGATAAAAATACGGTCGAATTCCAGCCAAATTTTGATGAGTCCTTATCTGAACCCACTGTCCTTCCTACGAAATTCCCCAATTTACTAATCAACGGGACTTCAGGTATTGCAGTTGGTATGGCTACCAATATGCCTCCGCACAATTTGACGGATACGATAGAAGCCATTATAGCCTACATTGATGATCCACAAATTTCTATTAATGAATTGATTGATAAGATCAAGGCGCCTGATTTTCCTACCGGAGGAATCATATATGGTTATGCAGGTGTTCGGGAAGCATTTGAAACAGGAAGGGGCCGGATTGTTGTCCGGGGTCGTGCCGAAATTGAGACGACCGAACATGGAAGGGAGAAGCTGATAATCACCGAGATCCCATACATGGTAAACAAGGCCGAGATGATCATTAAGATTGCCGAGATGGTCAATGAGAAAAAAATTGACGGAATCAGCAATATCAATGATGAGTCTGACCGGTCTGGTATGAGGATCGTGATCGACATCAAACGCGATGAGATGGCCAGTGTAGTGCTGAACAAACTATACAAATTTACGGCCCTTCAGACCGCTTTTAATGTGAATAACATTGCGCTGGTAAAAGGCAGGCCGCAGATGCTCAATCTTAAAGATCTGATTCATTATTTCGTAGAACACCGTCATGAAGTAGTAATCAGACGCACACAATATGATTTGGATCAGGCTGAGAAGAAAGCGCACATTCTCAGGGGATTAATTATTGCTATTGACAATCTGGATGCCGTGATAACTATTATTCGCGCTGCCAAGACACCAGATGAAGCGAGGGAAAATTTATGTTCAAATTTCGAACTGGATGATATTCAGGCCAGGGCTATACTCGATTTGCGTTTGCAGAAATTAACAGGTCTCGAGCGGGATAAGATCCATGAAGATTACACTGAATTGTGTAAAATGATTGAGTGGTATAAACAGGTTCTGGCAGAGGAGCCCTTGAGAATGAAAATCATCAAGGACGAGCTGAATGAAATCAGATCTACTTATGGCGACGAAAGAAGAACGGAAATCGTTTATGCTTCGGAGGAATTCAATCCTGAAGATTTTTATGCTGATGAAGATATGGTGATCACCATTTCCCATATGGGATATATTAAACGCACACCGTTAACTGAATTCAGAACACAATCCAGAGGTGGTATTGGATCCAAAGGATCTAGTACCAGGGATGAAGATTTTCTGGAACACATGTTCATTGCCACCATGCACAATACCCTATTATTATTCACGGAAAAAGGTAAGTGTTTCTGGTTGAAAGTTTACGAGATACCCGAAGGAACTAAAATCTCCAAAGGCAGAGCCATCCAGAATCTTTTAAGCATTGAACCGGATGATCAGGTAAGGGCCTATATTAATGTAAAATCACTGAAAGACGAAGAGTACATTAACAATAATTTTATTATCCTTTGCACCAAAAAAGGCACTATTAAGAAAACATCTCTCGAGGCTTATTCACGGCCCAGACAAAATGGGGTCAACGCAATTACTATCAGGGAAAATGATCAACTCTTGGAAGCAAAGTTGACAAATGGCGACAATGAGATCATGCTTGCCGTTCGATCGGGCAAAGCCATCCGTTTTCATGAGAGTCATGCCCGTGCCATCGGCCGCACAGCTTCAGGAGTTCGTGGTATAACACTTGGAGGTGAAAGCGATGAATTAGTTGGCATGATCTGTGTTTTGAATGGGGAAGACGATATTCTTGTGGTTTCCGAACACGGATACGGTAAAAGATCCAAAATAGAGGATTACAGGGTAACCAACCGGGGTGGGAAAGGAGTCAAAACCATCAATGTCACTGAGAAAACAGGTGCACTGGTCTCTATTAAGAATGTAACGGATACCGATGACCTGATGATTATCACTGAAGCAGGTGTAATAATCAGATTATCAGTCGATACCATCAGGATGACTGGCAGGGCAGCCCAGGGTGTAAGATTGATCAATTTAAGGGAGGATGACAGTATTGCTTCGGTTGCTAGAGTTGAAAATACTGTGATAGAAGATGATAGCGATTTGATTTCTCCAATTGCAGAAGAGAATGAAATGATTTCAGATTCAGATGATATTGAAACAAATGATAACTTAGAAGAAGATAGTCTCAATTAATTAATAATTTAAAACAAAAATTGTCCATAATGAAAAAGATTCTTTTAGTAGTGATCCTGCTCGCAGTAAATGGTTTTTTGTTTGCTCAAAAATCAAAAGTAAGCAGTGCTACGTCATACAAAGAGAGTGGTAAACTAGACAAAGCTTGGGAAGCGATTCAGGAAGCAATTAATCCGGCAAACCCAAAATCCGAAAAATCAATCAACTGGCCCGACACTTGGGAAGCCAGGGGAGAAATTCTTGAAGCTATTTACAAGTCAAAAGATGAAAATTATAAGAAACTTGTAGAGAACCCGCTCGAAGAAGCCTATAAATCATTTTTGAAAGCAATTGAGCTTGATCCGAAAGGTGGATCTCCAGCTTTGAAGATAAAATTGCTAAGTAGTTTTATCCCAACATTGTCGAATGCTGCCATCGAGGCATTTCAGGCTCAGAAGTATGAACAGGCAAGCGATTATTTTGAAAAAGTGCTGAATCTGGAAGCTTGTCAGCTTTTTAAAGCCGACAATTCGGTGGACACTGCCATCATGTACAACACCGGTCTGGCCTCCATGAATGCCAAGCAGTTTGACAAGGCCATCAAGTATTTCAAATTGACTGCACAACATGGTTATAATCCGGGCTCGTCTTATTCACAGATTATCAGTGCTTATCAGCAAAAAGGTGATACCCTGACTTCCTTGGCCATCATGCAGGAAGCCTTTTCTAAATATCCTGAAGATCAGAGTATTCTGGTTCAATTAATTAACTACTACATTACAACTGGTAAAGCAGAAGATGCTATTAGCTATCTGGATAAAGCAATCGCAAAGGAAAAAGATAATCCATCTTTTTATTTAGCCAAGGGTATTGCGCTTGACAAATTAGGAAGACAGGATGATGCTATCAAGGAATATGAGCAAGCCATTAAGGTTAAAGCCGATTATGCTGATGCTTATTACAATATTGGAGTAATCTTCTTCAACCGTGGCGTTAAGCAGTTTGATGTGGCTAATGCTGTTCCAACGAATGAGCAGGCAAAATTTGAAGCAGAGAAGAAAAAATCTGACGACGAATTTTCCAAAGCTGTTCCATACCTGGAAAAAGCAGTTGAATACAATCCTAAGGATGCTTATATCAAAGATCAGTTGAAAAATTTATACTATCGTTTGAAGATGATGGATAAGTTTGAGAAAATGAAATAGCATATAGCATTAGGAAAGGGGCTGAAATTTGGCTCCTTTTTCTCCCCTTTTTCTATTTAACATAATATTAATTATAAGACAAACTATCAAGATTACTGAAACTGAAATTGCACCAAACAGCAATGTCGGTGTCTATTTATCAATTATCAACGATTTATGGGAAGGAAATATTTAAAAATTATCATCAAAAAAACTTCTTATCAATTGCAAGTAATCTTTTCTAAAACTGAAATAATCCTTGTTTATGGCAATAGTATCATATTTCTCCAGATCGTTTGTTTCGATAATTGAGTCAATCATAGGTATATAGTTGTTTGTCTCGTGGTAACTCTTCAGCAACTTCAGGAGAGCTAAAATAGAACCTCTCTCCCATCGTTTTTTACGGAATTTTTCATAAGAAGCCAATTTGGCTGTGAAATAATAATAATGCTCAACAGCTTGGTTTACATCCATATAGCTCCGAACATATACCTCAGTCTGAGTCTCAGGATTTGTAAACTTCCTCCGGGGTTCATCCGGCGAAAATGACATTATCCCAAAGGGATTATTTGCTTTCCAGAATACCTTGGATGTTCCCCATCCAGATTCCAGAATAGCCTGAGCGAGAACCAAACTGACAGGATGCGGATAAAGCTTAATTTTCAGGTCTTTCAGAGAGGTGGCATCATATTTTTCCATCATTTGTTTAAAAAACAGAATATCCTCTGCCCTGATGGCTCTTTTATTCATCATTCTATTTTCAATAAATTCGATATGATGAAGTATGCTAAACAATTTGTCACGCTCAATTACTATTGGCGGAAGCATATAATCGATAAAAATTTTCTTCCTAATTTCTTCAGGTATGGTGTCAAAATCGATGGTTCCCTGATATTTTACCGGGATTAAAACGGCTTGGTCCTGATGAAGTATGGATTTAGTCCCTGAAACGGTGACTTTCTCGTAACTGATTCGATATTCAGGGTAGATATAATCGTATGATGAAACCTCATTCAGAAAAACATACAAGATTCCAACCAAGAGAATCAATAAAACAACTTTAAATGCCTTTAGCATGATTATAGATCAATCTATTAGCTTTTCAGAGGACAAAGGTATGAAATAATCTAGAATCAACTCAACTCCATCTCCAATTGACGGGCCCATTTATCAATACGAACATCAGACCCCAAAATTCCACTATTCTTCGCTCATTTAGGGAGAAAATCGAATAAGTTATAATCAGGCCACTTGTTGATTTTCCTGAGGGTACCCGAGATTACCCTGTCCATTTCAATAGCCAGATGAGGTCCTTTGTAGTTGCTGGTATTAGTTATCATTACCCATGAGATACCATTTGGTTCCCTCTTTACCAATGCCGAAGAGCCAGGAAGTGTTCCCGTTCGCCACCATTCGCCATTTTCATTGGTACTCCGCCAACCCAATGGATCCAATCCTTTCTCATCAACGTGCGTCATTTCATCTATACTCTGGGTTGAAAGTATATCTTTTGTGCGATTGTCTTTGTCAATAACAACCAGTAATTTCATTAAATCGATCGGCGAGGCAATCCACCCTCCTGCCGAGCCCAAGACTGTCATATTTGTGCTCCCATATACCTTTGGAACCATGCCTTCGCTCCCGTCAAAAGCCTCGACAGGCTGTGCATCCTCTGGCTGATAATATCTGACCTCATTGGATAATTTTTCATTTTCAAAGCTGCCTCCAAGCTGCATATCATAAATGTGGGCGGGTTTCAAGATATTTTCCTGAACGTATTTCTCATAGCTGATTTTCGAAACTGTGGCAATAACTTCGCCCAAAATCATGTATCCCAGGTTGGAATATGCACTCAAGGAACCAGGTTCAAAATGAAGCCTTTTTGAAGTAACAAATTTTATATAAGATCCAATGTTTAAGGGCAAAGGATCGCCTGTCTGCTCGGAAACGATTTTTGGAAGAAATGCAATGTCCCCATACCTTTGTGTCCATCCGCCAGAATGATTCAAAAGATTTCGTACTGTTATGTTTTCCAGACGGTTATCCTTAATTTGGAGGTATTTTTCATTGTTAAGAATCCCATATTTGCCAAATACCTTACTATCGAGTTTGATTTTTCCACTCTCAACCAGTTTCATGATGGCAGTGGCAGTGATCAATTTGGATACACTGGCTATTCTGAAGAGATGAAAAGGTGATGTCTGAATGCTTGCCTCTACATCTGAATATCCATAGCCTTTGGCATATATCAATCGCTCATCCTTGACTATTGCAACAGCCAGCCCTTTCAAAAAATTCTGCTCTCTGAATCTTTCAAAGCTTTTATCAAGCAGATCGATGTTTTCAGAATCAATTATTTTCCTTATTACCAGGTAGTTGAGTCTATTATTGTCACGAATATTCAATCCATTATTCACTCTTAACAGATGAAAACCGTGAAAGGACGGGAGAACCCAAAACAGGAAAGTTACAAATATAAACTTAAGAAAAAAGCGGATCATACAATTGTGAATTACATTTGGCAACTATCAATAGACGAGAAACAAGACAATTAATTACAATTGTAAACATCCTATGATATCATTGATAGAATTAAATTTATGCCTTTCCAGGTAACTTTTAATTCCTGAAATAATGTGTTGAGTAGCCAGTGGATCGATAAAATTGGCCGTGCCAACCTGGATAGCGGAAGCGCCAGCGAGAAAAAACTCTATGGCATCTGTTGCATTCATGATTCCACCTATTCCAATGACCGGAATTTTTACAGCATTGGAAACCTGCCATACCATTCTAAGGGCGACAGGTTTGATTGCCGGGCCGGACAAGCCCCCTGTAATGGTTGATAACACTGGTTTTCTGCTCTCTGCGTTAATTGCCATTGCCAAGATCGTATTAATCAGTGAAAGGCTGTCAGCACCGCACCCTTCGACTGCCTTGGCAATTTCTGCAATGTCTGTCACGTTTGGAGAAAGTTTAACCATTAAATGCTTGTTATAAACTTTTCTGACAGCTTGTACCACAGATTCTGCGGCAGGACAGCTTGTGCCAAACGCCATTCCTCCTTCTTTCACATTTGGACATGAAATATTGAGCTCAACACCAGCAATATGTTCCAGATCATTAATTTGTTCGGAACAGGCAATATATTCTTCAATGGTAGAACCTGAAACGTTAACAAAAATATTGGTATCGTATTGCAGGAGCTTGGGATAGAGATGCTCAACGAAGTATTTTACGCCACGATTCTGTAATCCAACAGCATTTAGCATTCCTGAAGGAGCCTCAGCCATTCTGGGATAAGCATTGCCCTGCCGGGCATTTAACGTAGTCCCCTTAACAACAAAGCCACCCAAACTGCTTACATTAAAAAAATCATCGAATTCAGTTCCATACCCAAAAGTTCCGGATGCAGCCATTACCGGATTTTTCAGTTTAAGACCTGCGATTTCTATGCCTAATTCTACCATTTTAGATATTTTATATCAAATACTGGTCCTTCTGTACAAACACATTTATGCCCTTCAATTGTTTCTGTGATGCAGCATAGGCAAACTCCGTAGCCACAGGCCATTGAATTTTCAAGTGACACTTCACATTCAATCTGATTTATCCGGGCAATTCTGGCTACTTCTTTCATCATCGGATCCGGACCGCAGGTATATATTCTGTCATATAAACCAACATTTTCAGTCATTACAGCGTGATTTGTTACAAATCCTTTCGTACCATGAGTACCATCCTCTGTGGTTGTATGGACGATCGCATATTTTGAAAAGAAGTCTAGTTCCACAAGATCTGTGACACTTCTTGCACCTAATAAAACCTCTACCGCATGGCGGGCTTCTTTTAACAATCCGGCCAGCAGCAACAAAGGAGCAAGCCCAACGCCACCGCCGACAAGCAAGACTTTTGATTTGTTTTTAGGAACAGAGAAACCTCGTCCGAGAGGAAAGATGACATTTAATTTGTCCCCTACTGAGCTGTTTAGTAGACAATTAGTCCCTTCTCCAATCCCTTTAATCAAAAACGAGATCGTGTTACATTTGTAATCTACCTGATGAATAGAAAAGGGTCTTCTAAGGAAAGTATTTGTAGCCTTATCTACCAAAATGTTGGCAAATTGACCAGGGACGATCCCTTCCAATCTGATATCTGATTTTAATTCAAGAAGGGAATGATCTTTGTTTAATCGTATATTTGAAATAACCTGAAGGTCGCGCACCGTTTTTTTCATCGGAATATCTCTTTTTGCTTAGGTTACACTACAGCTGCCAAACAAGTGTCAGACCGTTAAGTTACCCGGTGAATGTTGCGCAAATATAGCAAAATAGACTTAGGAAGGTCTGTAAATCCTGAAAGTTTTATCTGCGTAAAAGAATAAAATCTGCTCAATTTCCTTGTTTTCTGGCTGATCGACTTGTGATATTGTAGGGTTAAGAGCATGATTTCCAATGGGTATTTCCTTCTCTTCAGCCGCCACGTTAACTATTGCTTCAGCATTTATTTTTTCATCGCTTTTTGTAGGCAGTTCGTACTGGATATCCAACTGAAAATTAACGCCGCTCTCTTTGCCGGATGATACTCCAGTAATTACATTTTCTTGAGTTAAGGGACAATTCTTCTTATCTGGCCCTATATTCATCTCGCCGTCTCCAATCATCAGCCATCTGGAATTAACTGCCGGGAAAGCCTGAAGCATTTTCTGTAAAAAAGCGGCACTTGGCTGGTTTCTGCCATTCAATATATGTGACATGCTGGATCTTTGTACGCCAATTTTGTCAGCAAATTCGGCTGGAGAAATCCTTTCAGTTTCCAGAAATTTCAAAATTCGATCCTTCATAAGTTTATAATTTGTTTTTCATTTGCCCCCAGGAATGGAATATCATCGAAGCTAATTATCATTTTCGATTGGTTTGAATACGGCTTGTTGGTAATCCATGATTGGATGATTTAAACACAAATGTAAAACCTTTATTTACATTTTGCAACCTAACAAAAATTTTAACGATAACGTATCGAAACAGCCAGCAATTAACATTTGTGACTTACAAAATCAAGAATTTTAGAAATCCTCCAAACTCCCCAGTAACAAAATGTTTAACAAAATGAAATAATTAACTGGCTATCAATATGTTGATACGTAATTTTTAACATAATAAATTTGCGATAACCACATAATTGACAAATGTAAATATTTATTTTAAATTAGAAGATTAATAAAATCAAATAAATAACTAATAATGACTACATTAAAAAGGATTTATGAGGTCTTTATCTCGATGAAATTTATTCCATTTTACGAGTAACATTTGTAATCATGTGTATTGGAAGATATAAATTACTGAGTTATTTTTTTTGACACACAAAACCTTCTGAGAATCGTCCAGGCACTACAAATTTTTAAAGTTCACCGAAAAAATGAATTCTGAAGTATACTTTTTGGATGTTGTTAAGTAGGTCGTTCTCACTCCTAACTTCGCTGGAGCCAGAAATCTAAGGAAGTGGCAATCTGTTAACAACTCGATTCCAGTCGAATTCATACTTTTTATTATTGAATTATTAGTCGGGTGGATGGGTATCGAAATTTGTGCTAGATCATAAAAAACTCTCAGGGTAATTCTTT
>Ga0209430_1000346_pt1 | contig 50239 bp, 54 predicted proteins | sample BarGraIncub1133A_FD_184504 | JGI IMG/M metagenome (GOLD analysis project Ga0209430, IMG submission 184504) | Arctic peat soil microbial communities from Barrow, Alaska - Barrow Graham LP Incubations 11-33A (SPAdes) (version 2) | ecosystem: Environmental > Terrestrial > Soil > Wetlands > Peat... | reverse complement strand
AATCTCTTTTAATTGTACTGTTTTGAGCTTGAATTCGTTTTTCTTCATTATGTTGAATTTTAATTTTTCTTTCAGTCAAAGATATTAAAAAGATATTAAACATTACTTTTTTGAAAAATTCAGGCACTATTTATGTCAGGCAGTTTTAACAACCTGCCAGATTACAAGTTTTTCTTCCCATTTTACAGCATGAGCCGGACTGGTAGAGGGGAGAACCTGGTTTGGCAGATTAATATCTGCAAAATACTTGCTGAAATACCGAGCCGCTCCTTTCCCGTTGAAAATGATTTTTGAAATACCGGGATGTGCCGATAAAAACGAGCGAATATCATTCGGCCCTTCCATTTTGATATCGGTGTCAAGACTTGATTGCCTCTCACAAGTTCGAAGTACATCCCAAAGTGCAATCCCATTTTGAAGAAGGGTTTCTACTTTGAACCGATAGTCGGTAGAGAACGGAACGTTGTATAATTTAAATATAATCTTCCAGAAAGCATTTCTGGAATGCCCGTAATACTCTGTCATCCGCAACGATTCTTTTCCTGGAATCGTTCCCAGAATCAACACTTTACTCATGGAATTGGCAATGGGAGGAAATGAATATATGGATGAATCTATTTTTTGAATTTCGCTTGTCATCTATTTTTAAGGATGTTTTTCGATTATTAACTGGCTGCAAAGGTAGGGTTTACATGGAAAGATAATTTTTGAATCTCCAGAACCCGCTGAATTTATATATTTTTGTAGCAAATACAAGAAAAGATGGAAGAATATACAACAAGACAAAATAAAATCGGAAGGTTGATTCAAAAAGAGTTGAGTGAACTTTTACGACGCGATACCAATATTTTGGCAAAGGGGAGGATACTCTCCCTGACAACGGTTAGGGTTACGCGCGATATGTCGCAGGCAAAGTGCTACTTAAGCATTTTCCCTTCGGAAGGAGCGGCTCAGGTTTTAGCTGATATTAAGCTTCATAAAAGTAAATTAAGAGGAGATCTTGGTAATATTGTCCGGTTCCAGTTACGTCATGTTCCTGAACTCGAATTTTATCTGGATGACAGCCTAGATTATATTGAAAAGATTGATAAACTTTTGAAATAAAATTTTAATTCGAATCCTGACTAATCACTGAATAAGAAAAATTCTTTATGGAGTACGATCCGATTAAAAGGAGACTTGGAGCTGTCTTTAACCGCACTCCTTTTTTGCGAAAGCTTTTTTACAATTTGCTCGACCTGCTACTGCTCAGGGCTTGGCACGTTAACCGCGAATTAAGGTCGCTGAAAAAGAAATCCTTTTCAGGGAAAATCAGGGTTCTTGATGCGGGTTCAGGATTTGGACAGTACAGCTACCGTATGAGCCGGATTTTTGCCGGTTCAATTATTACCGGAGTCGACGTAAAGCAAGAGCAGATTGATGATTGCAACCGGTTTTTTAGTTCAATCGGTTTGCCTGAAAGGGTGAATTTCGAATATGCTGACCTGACAAAGTACATTGAGCCTTATAGTTATGACTTGATCCTTTCGGTTGATGTAATGGAACACATTGAAGAGGATGAGTTAGTCTTTAATAACTTTTACAAATCGCTTCGCAACAATGGTGTGCTGTTGATTTCAACACCATCAGATCAGGGCGGATCAGATACACATGAACACGAACAGGACACGGTTCATGGTTTTATTGAAGAACATGTACGTGATGGATATGGGATAAATGATATTACCCAAAAACTAAATAATGCCGGGTTTTCGGATGTTGAGGTGCGTTACACCTATGGCTTCCCGGGATCGCTTTCATGGAAGTTTTCGATGAAATATCCAATTTTAATGTTGGGCAAATCGAAAGCTTTTTATATTCTGCTCCCTTTTTATTACCTGGTTACATTCCCGTTTTGCATCCTGCTTAATTACCTTGATGTGATTTTTCGTCATAAAAAAGGGACTGGCTTACTGGTGAAAGCATACAAAAAGTGATTACTAATCGACGTAAAAATTGAATCTCTCCTTTTATATCGCAAAAAGATACCTCTTCTCGAAAAAGAGAACGAATCTGATCAATATCATCTCGGCAATTTCGGTGGCTGGAATGGTAATCGGAACGATGGGTCTGATTATCGGACTTTCGGGGTTCAATGGTTTCGACAGCCTTATAAAATCACTTTTTTCATCCTTCGATCCCGATCTTAAAATAACCCTTGTTGAAGGCAAAAGTTTTGAGTCAAATAATCAGGCGTTTAACGAGATTCGTAAGATGAAAGACGTCTTGTTTTTTACCGAAGTGATTGAGGATAATGCACTTCTTAGGTATGAAAACAGGCAGGTTCTTGGTACGATTAAGGGAGTAAGCGATGATTACAGCCAAATGACCGGACTCGACACGATGATTGTTGATGGTGAGTTTCTGCTGAAAGATGGAAACAATCAGTATGCAGTTGTTGGGCAGGGTGTTGCCTATTACCTTTCATTGGGGATTAAGCTGATCAATCCGATCAATATCTATGTGCCGCAAAAGGGGAGGAGTTCGGGTTTGACAATGGAAGGTAACTTTAATCAGGGGCACATCTACCCATCCGGCATATTCTCTGTGCAGCAGGAAATTGATTCTAAGTACATTATTGTCCCTCTTGCTTTTGCCCGCGAAATTTTTGAAATGCCTGAAAAGGTCAATTCGGTAGAACTGAAATTAAAGGATGGAGCATCGGTAAATACGGTTCAGAAAGCGATTGCTTCACAGCTGGGAAGTCGTTTTGTGGTGAAAACCCGCTATCAACAACACGATTACCTTTATAAGACCATGCAGGGTGAAAAATATGCCGTTTACCTGATTCTGATACTTATACTTATCATCGCATCATTCAATATTGTGGGATCACTCACGATGTTAATTATCGACAAGAAGGAAGATATTGGGATACTACAAAGTATGGGGGCTGACAAACCGCTGATCCGTAATATTTTTCTTTTCGAAGGTTGGTCCGTTTCGATCCTTGGGGCAGTGATTGGTACCATTGCCGGGCTGGCAATCTGCCAGGTGCAAATTGTTTATGGGTTTGTTAAGCTTCAGGGTGGCGGCGGTTCATTTATAGTCGATGCTTATCCAATGACAATCATCCCCTTTGATATTTTGCTGATATTTTGCTCTGTGGTTTTGATCGGATTTGTGGCAGCGTGGTTTCCGGTAAAGCATATCTCCGGAAAGTTTCTGGAAGATGAAGCACATTGACCGACGTGGAACAATCGTCTGATAAATTTTGGGCGGCTGGCAGTTTGCAACTTGCATCTGGCAGACTCGTTGCCGGAAGTTATTCACTCCATCCATATCATGATTATACCTGATTGATTTCGACAAATTGAAATCCTATTCCTCTTACTGTTTCGAGAAAATCTCCTTCAATATATTCAGCCAGTTTCTTACGCAGATTTTTGATGTGGACATCAATATAGTTTGAATTGTAATTTTCTTCGATGATGTCACCCCATATGTGTTCCGAAATCTGCAGACGGGTAACGACCCTGTTTTTATTCAGGACCAGGAAGCTTAATATATCGTATTCCTTGCGGGTAAGTGTTATTGCATTTTCACCTGATGAGACAAGTCGTTTATCCAGATCAATTTCTAATCCATTGATGTTTATAATATTCACTCTGATTCCATGTTTGCGTCGCATCACTGCCATGATGCGCGATTTTAATTCGAGCAATGAAAATGGCTTGGGCAAATAATCATCGGCGCCAACGTTTAGTCCTTTAATACGATCTTCCAATGCTCCTCTTGCCGAGAGTATGATCACAGCGGTGTTACTATTGTTCGCGATCGATTCTTTCAGCAAATCTATCCCCTCATAATCGGGAAGCCCCAGGTCAAGCAGTAGAAGATCATAATCATTAGAGAACAATTTATCCGAAGCGATCTTTCCGGTATATGCTTCATCACATGAAAATCCCTCTTTTTCAAGATAGTTTCTTACCTCGTTGGCCAATGGGATCTCGTCTTCAACAATTAAAACGTGCATATTTCAAAATAATTCGTGAAATTCGATGATTCAAACCTAATCGAAAAAATAGTAATAACTTGCAATTTATTGTAATATCTTTTGAACTAAAAAAAAATGAGACTTGAACTAAAACTGGCATTAATTGGTGCCCTTTCAAAAATAGTTATATTCTTTATATTACTGATCCTGATGCAGCAGGTTATCGATATGCAAGCTTTGCAACATACTGATCGCTCTCTGATCAGGATGAAGGAAAAAACGATGGCAATCGTGGCGAAAATCGGCATTAAATCATTCCTCGATATTGAAAAAGACAGCGTTTATGCGAGTTACAATTTGCTAAAAGATGAATATATAACGATTGACCTGAATTCCCAAAAGGGATCTGGCAAGATCCAGTTTTCGGATGAAGCAAGAATAATTGAAGACGAAGAATTTGACTATCGCATTCTTAACTACTCTTTTGATATCAATAATCAGCACTATATACTCGAAATCGGAAAGAATGTACAACTCATAAACGCCTTGAACAAGACACTTAAAAATATCTCTGTTGCAATAATTCTTCTAGTACTCCTGAGCACGATTATATTTGATATCGGGATCAATAAGTATTTGTTGTATCCGCTCAACCGGATGATCATTCCCAAATTGAAAACAATTACCAATCCTGAGACTTTCATCTATTCGGAACTGCATAGTTCAACTTCCGACTTTGTATATCTGAATAATGCATTGAACGAGTTAATGCGAAAGGTTACGGCAATTCTTAAAAACCAGCAGAAATTCACGGCCAATGTTTCGCATGAGCTTTTTACACCGATATCTATCATGCAAAGTAAGCTTGAGAATCTGCTGACGTCAGGGAATTTGCCGGATCAATTTGTAGGTAATGTAATGGATCAGCAGAATCATTTGAACAGGTTGCAACAAATTATTAAAGCATTGCTGCTGATCGCGCGAATTGAAAATGATCAATTTGCAAAAAATGAGACGGTTGTTGTTCATGAAGTTGTTGAAGAGATCATCCTGAATATTGAAGACCGTGCGGAAATGAAAAATATCACAATTGAAAACCGGGTTGATCCAGGCGATCTGCTGCCAAACGTCAACAAATCGTTGTTGTATATACTTATATTTAACCTTGTCAGCAATGCAATAAAATATAATAGCGACGGTGGGTGGATACGTGTATCAACCATTACCACGGAAAGAGATTTTTGTATCGAGGTTAGCGATAATGGGATAGGAATCGAGCCTGATCAAATCGATAGGGTTTTTGATCGTTTTAAAAGAACTGATCCGACGTCTGGCGAAGGTCATGGATTGGGACTTTCCATTGTGAGTAGTATTGTAAATTTTCACGGCGGATCAATTGGTGTTAAATCTGCAAAAGGTGAAGGATCTGTTTTTAAAGTGCTGCTCCCGTTAAAAAATGTTAATTCTATTTCTGTTGCTTAAATCTTCATAATTCCTTCATAGTTCTGAGAATATTTTTGATCAGTAAACAATATTAAATATTCTCAATCATGAAAAAGTTAGTACTCGCATTAAGTTTCCTATTTGTATTAGGTTTGGTTTCTGTAAACGCACAGGACAAGAAAAAAGAAGTTAAAAAAGCTCCTGCAAAAATTGAAACCGCAGCACCTGCAAAGGCTGCCGCAGCAACAACTAAAACTCCGGTAAAACCAGCTGTAAAAGGTAAAAGAGTTAAAAAAGGAGCTGCTACAGTAAAGTAGTAAACATCTTTAAAGCAAAAAAACCGCAGCTATGACACTGCGGTTTTTTTTATATCAAATAATTGCCAATAAGCGATATTACAAAGGTAATTTTCGATGATAACTGATCTCCTTATATTTTTCCGGCGTAATTCCTTCGCATGACTTAAAGACCCTTATGAAAGCGCTCAAAGTGCCAAAACCCGATTCAACAGCGATAGCCTCAAGGGTAAGTCCGTTATTCATATTTTTGACAATTAATTCTTTGGCAATCGAAATCCGGTACTTGTTTACGAAATCACTAAAGTCAGTTTTAAATTCATCATTGATCAATTGCGAAACATCCTCGTTTGATGTTTGGAGTGAGTCACTTAAATTCGTAAGTAAAAGATCCGGATTTTTAAATATCTTATCATCCTCGAAAAGATGCAAAATTCTTTCTTTCATCAACTCACTATTGTGGATTCGCGAACGATCCAATTGAGGTTGATTGTAACTGGCATCTACAGCAACTTGCTTTGTTATGTTTCCCAAATAGCCTATTAAATAAAGAAGAGAACTGAATATCGAGGATGGGATAAGCAGTAAATATGGATTGTTCAGATACAGGTTCCGACCGATAATTGAAAAAGTAATGCTCATCACCGAGGTTACTAAGAAAGAGAAAGTGACCATTCTTACCCATATTAAGGATTTTCCTTCGGTATTGGAATAGAAGTTGGCAATTCTCCGGTCGTGCTGCTGTGTCAGGACGATCCCCATAAACAGATAAAAAGTGACCTGAAACAGAAATATAATTCTGGAGATGATGAAAATCCAGCTTTTTATTCCTTCAGGTGACAGAAGTTCGAATCCGGATGTATCTCTTTGCAACACAAAAAATTCGATATAATCGTACCGCTGTTGATTGGTAAAGAATAGTCCGGTCACGAAGGAAGCAATTCCAATCACGATGGCCGGAATAAAATGGATGAGATTCTTTAAATTGAAGGAACTTTCAATCGTTAATAATTTAATATAGCAATAATAAAGGGGATATACTGAGAGCGAAGTCAGCAGATAAATGCTTTCGGTATGAAAATAAGCCAGATAGTTTTCATTGAAGAAAAAGGCGTGTGTAAGGTAAAGCAAAAAGGCAATGACCATAAATATTCCCAGCAAATACTTCGGTTTGCTTTTTGATGGGTCGGTCAATAAGATAATTCCCCAAAATAAAGTAACATACAGCGGTGACAGTAATGCGATATCTTTTATCATATCATGCTGTTACAGGATTAGTTTTGTAATGTTAATGCGAATTTACAAATCTATTGGTTCTTTTTAGCAAAATTATTTGAAATAGTTAAAAGACAAAAGTCGCAAGACCGAAGAAATGTATCTTCGGTCTTGCGACTTCTGGTTATATACCGATCACCCTTGTTCTTTATCTGACTTCGGAACCCGCCTTAATGTTGGTGGCTGGCGTAACAAATACGAGCGATCCGTCGGCATTCTCAGCCATAAGGATCATCCCCTGTGATTCGATGCCTTTCAAGGTTTTCGGGGCCAGGTTCATCAGGATTGAAACCTGTTGTCCGATAATCTTTTCAGGTTCGAAATATTCAGCGATTCCCGATACCACGGTTCGTTGATCGATTCCAGTATCGATCGTGAGTTTCAATAATTTCTTGGTTTTAGCTACTTTTTCGGCTGCAAGAATTGTCCCGACCCGGATATCTAATTTTGCGAAATCTTCGTACTCAATATCTTCCTTGACGGGATTCGCTATTACTTCTTCAAGTTCATTGGCTTTTTTGGTAGCCTGCAACTTATCGACCTGCGCCTGAATTGCTTCATCTTCTATGATCTCGAAAAGAAGTTCCGGCTTATTCATTTTATGTCCTGCGCCGATCAGATCGGTTCGACCGAGTTCCAGCCAATCAAATTTATCAAGATTCATCAGTCCGCGCAGTTTCGTCATTGTGAAAGGGAGAAACGGCTCAAAAACAATTGTCAGATTGGCAGTGATCTGAAGCGCAATGTTCATAATTGTTTTCACACGTTCCGGGTCTGTCTTCACTACTTTCCACGGCTCCATATCTGCGAGGTATTTATTCCCCAGACGCGCCATTTCCATCGCATTTTTCAATGCTTCGCGGAAGTGAAAAGTGTCGAGCGCTTTTTCAACCTCTATTTTGAGGTTGGCTATTTCGTTCAGTGCATTCTTGTCGTATTCGGTTAATTCGCCGCATTCCGGAACTTCACCATTATAGTATTTGTCGGTGAGAACCAAAGCACGGTTCACAAAATTACCAAGAATAGCAACTAACTCGCTGTTATTGCGTGTCTGGAAATCTTTCCACGTAAAGTCATTGTCTTTGGTTTCGGGAGCGTTGGCAGTAAGCGTGTATTTCAGAACATCTTCCTTGCCCGGAAAATCAACCAAATATTCGTGCAGCCAGACTGCCCAGTTTCTTGAAGTTGAAATTTTATCCCCTTCCAGGTTGAGAAATTCGTTGGCAGGAACATTTTCGGGCAAAATATACGTTCCTTCGGCCTTCAAGATAACAGGGAAAATAATGCAATGAAATACGATGTTGTCCTTACCGATAAAATGGACCATCTTCGTTTCAGGATCTTTCCACCATTTCTCCCATTTCCCATATTTTAAGGGTTGATTTTCACAAAGTTCTTTTGTGTTGGAGATATAACCAATCGGGGCATCAAACCACACGTAAAGCACTTTCCCTTCAGCTCCCTTGATCGGAACCGGAACACCCCAGTCAAGATCACGCGTTACCGCACGTGGATTTAATCCACCATCGATCCACGACTTGCATTGCCCGTAAACATTGGGTTTCCATTCTTTGTGTTCTTCTAAAATCCATTCACGTAACCAGGGTTCGTACTGATCGAGTGGCAGAAACCAATGTTTCGTTTCTTTCATCACCGGCTTATTTCCGCTAAGTACCGATTTTGGATTAATCAGGTCGGTTGCATTGAGGGTGCTTCCGCAGCTTTCGCATTGGTCGCCGTATGCTTTTTCGAAATTACATTTCGGACAGGTTCCGGTGATATAACGATCGGCCAGAAATTGATTGGCTTCAACGTCGTAGAACTGTTCGGAGGTTTGTTCGATAAATGCTCCTTTGTCGTACAATGTTTTGAAGATTTCGGAAGCCGTTTCGTGGTGAATCTTTGAGGTCGTACGTGAATAAACATCAAAAGATATCCCGAATTTTTCAAACGAATCCTTGATCATTCCATGATATTTGTCGACTACATCCTGGGGTGTAATTCCTTCTCTTTTAGCTTTTAGAGTAATTGGAACGCCGTGTTCGTCCGAGCCGCCGATAAACGCAACCTCTTCACCTTTAAGCCGCAGATAACGCGCATAAATATCGGCAGGAACATATACTCCTGCGAGATGGCCAATATGAACCGGGCCATTGGCATACGGTAAAGCGGAGGTGATCAGTGTTCGTTTAAAATTCTTCATTGAATAATATCTTCTTAAATATGTTGTATCGGAAATCGAGGTGCAAAGATAATACTATCAGTCAGAAGAATCAAACAATGACAAAACCCTTCATGTGTATGGTTGCAGTTGTTAAAATAAATTCACCTTCAGATGAGATGGAATTGTTTTCTGATGTAAATTTATCAACGTATTCAACAACACCCATGTTTCGCATTCAAAAACAATAGAGGAGGTAATAAGATGGATCATCTGAAGAAGAGTAAATTGTCATTTATAAAAAATGATTGTATTAAGCAGTTTGGAGCAGCAGAAGGGACGAAAATTTACAATGATACTTCTGAAATGCTGGCAGAATTACTTGGGGATGCCGATTTCAGAAACAGCAAAGCGGTTGAAATGCATATGCGTAAGTTCATTCTTCCTGAAATTGCCTTTTATCGGGTACTACAAAAAAATGGGCTCGGGAAAGAAAACGCCTATCGGTTTCTTGATGATGAGATTCAAAAACGGACGCAAAAATCAAGTAAACTATTTGCCGCGTTTCGTCGGCTTCCCTGGTTCTTCCCAATTGTGAAATGGGTAATTAAAAGAGCGATGGCTTATGGTTTTCCAAAAGAAGGATGGAAGACCGAATGGAAGGAAGACAATGGAAATGAATTAGCGATGAATATGCACAGCTGTCTGTATACGGAGACATTCACGAAATACGGCTGTCCCGAGCTTTGTAAAGCCAGTTGTGAATCCGATGTAACTACTTTTCGCGGAATGGAACCAAAAGTTCTTTTTGTACGGACACAAACCATTAGCGGGGGGGCGGATTACTGCAATTTCAGGTACCTGAATGGGAAGACGATGAATAAATCCTTGGCTTAATGATTAAATTGGAGTAGGTACCCTTCGAGGGTCTTCGACCGCTCGAAGGGTTTTATCTGATGACATCTTCGTAACGACCCTAAAATCATTTCAACATTCAAAAAAGATAATAAATTGATGGCAGTTGATTAGCCACAACCATAGATGCAAAGTATTGCGGTCATGCGATCTTCTATCGCTTTAAATTATCTCCGGATATAAACAGATAGCCACAAAAGCGGAAATTTATCCCTTTTATTTTTTAACCCGAAACATGGCTTTGTATTTCAATTATCCCCCTTCGAGCGGTCGAAGACCTTCGAAGGGGGATAAAAACGGAACGTAGAAGCAATGCTACGCCGGCGTAATACATCTTCTACATGGCGTAGCATATCTTCTACGTAGTGTAACACATCTTCTACATGGTGTAACAATGCTTCTACGCAACGTACCACATCTTCTACACGGTGTCATTTATCTTCGAAAGGATGTAGCAGTTCTTCTATGGGATGTTGAATTACTTCTAAGTTCCGGCAAAATTCTTCGATGCGATGGTTTGAAATACCGAAGGAAAAATAATTGAATATATTTTGAATTTTTCATCCAAATTCACAAAAAAAGAATTTTTTTTTTCGTAAATTTCACCTATGCAAAGTCTTCATCATATAGTCTTTATCAGTTTTAAAAACTTTCAATTTTACGATTATGAATAGACCAGACGAAGTTCATCGAATTTTCCACAAATCCGACGACGAAGTGTTGCAACAGTCGGATTTTAAATTGGCTTCCTTCATCGAGAACAAGAGCCCGTTTGTTAAACGTTTCGCCCAATTGGCCGACCCTTATGCCGAAGAATGGGGCTCGGCCACTACGATCGCGCGGAACATTGTCCCCGACTATGCCTCGGTTGCCAGCCAAAGCGTCGAGACGGAGACACTTAACGCGATGGTTTCACAAGGAGCCAACTTCTACCAATCGGTCCTGCTTTACGTCAGGCTCGCCTTCCCCGACAACGCAACTGTGTTGCGGTTATTTGGTCAGCAAAAATATGAAGCTGCCCGCAACAGCCATGTTAAACTCCCTGGCTTGCTTCAAACGGCCTATACACAGGCTTCGAAACCCGAGTACAAATTGGCATTGATGGCAAAAGGGCTGAAGGAGTCAGAGATTGAGATGCTTAAAACTATGGCTGACGACATCGTCAAACAGGATAAAGCCCAGGAGAAAGCGATGAACGACCGTACAATCGAAGCAAACAATCGCATTACAGCGCTTAACGTTGTTTGGGAAAAGATGTCGCTGGTTTGCCAATGCGCCAAATTGGTCTTTCAGAAAGACGCGACCCGCTACAACATGTTTCTGCTGAGTGACGGTGAAAACCAAACTGTAAAGCCGGAAGAAACACCTGTCAAACTGGAGAATATTTAAGTGAAGTATCCGATTTCTAAAACCGACGCACCGGAGAAGACAGGTTGCGCCGGTTTTTTTATGCCTAACCCTTCGAGCGGTCGCATACCCTCAAAGGGTTAGGTATAAACCGCTTCAAGGGTCTGCGACCTCTTGAAGGGTTATTTAGAATGTGTGAATGATATAACTTTTTCTTGGAAATATGTAACGCTTTTACTGTAAACAGAATTCACCTTTGTACCTGAAATTATTCACTTCTAAAGAACTGCAAAATGAGAAAATCAACACTTGGTATATTAACGGCATTCGTTTTTATATTATTTATGCCGTTTCTGGTAAACGCCGAAACGGAAAAGACACCTGTTACAGTTGTCGCAACTAATCCTGCTGCAACAGTCGACGCAAGTGTCTTAGTCGCCAGGGTTGAGGCAATAAAGGCAATGGATTTTTCAACATTGAATGCCTCCGAAAGGAAAGAATTGCGAAAGGAGCTAAGGACGATCAAAACTGATCTTAAAAAGAGTAATAAGCGCGATGTAGTTGTCACCAATGGTCATGGAGGTTTATATCTCACAGTTGGTGGGCTCCTTCTAATTATCCTTGTATTAATCCTTATTCTTTAATAGGCAAGGTTAGGAACTGACTTTAATAAAATCAGAAATAAGCCGGAAGTACTTCTCTTCATCCGGTGACAGATTTGCTTATTTTAAAATCTGATTGCATCCGGTTTTTTTTAAAATAAAAATAAAGAAACAGACAACCTCATCGGAGGGATGATCTTTTATCCTATAAAACGTTGAACTGAATTTTCGATTTTGGCGAATTCTCGAATTATGCCATCAATGCACCTTATTTATCCCCCATTTTTGGAAAGTAACAGGCATCCTATTTGAATGTATACTGATCGGACTTCCAATTAAATTATTAGAAAAGAGCAATGCCACTTGAACTCAGCATTACTTAATATATATCTGTTGAACATGATCTGAATTGGATGCCATTACGATTAGTTAATGATTATAAATAAGATAAAGACAAAATATTTGTGTAAACCAAACAAAAGATACAGCAAACACGACAATGTGTGAATTATGTAACTTATTATGCGAGTTGTATGACGCATGTGTGGTTTAAGTTGTGCACCTTTGTCCGAATCTGTTTAAAAATATAGCTATTTGAAACTATACATCAAATACATGGTAAGCACCCGCTGCAAAATGGCAGTGAAGGATGCGTTGAGGGAACTTGGTCTCCATTTTATTCTTGTTGATCTGGGTGAAGTGGATATCATGGAAAATATTACCTCAGAGCAACGTGAGCAGCTGAAAGTTGCTTTAGATGGCTCAGGACTTGAATTAATGGATGACAAAAGGGCAGTTTTGATTGAAAAGATCAAAAATGCGATTGTCGAAATGGTTCATCATAACGATGAATTAATCAAAGTTAATTTTTCGGAATATTTAAGTGAAAAACTGAATCACGATTATACCTACCTGGCGAATTTATTTTCTGAAGTACAAGGAACGACAATTGAGCAATTCATTATTTCCCATAAAATTGAACGAATAAAAGAACTGATCATCTATGATGAATTAAACATCACAGAAATTGCATGGAAGATGAATTACAGCAGTGTTGCCCATTTATCCAATCAATTTAAAAAGGTGACCGGACTCTCTCCATCGCATTTTAAACAATTGAAGGAAAAAAGGAGAAGTCCGATTGAAGATGTTGGAATTGTACATGGCACAAATTAATTTTTAGAATAGCTCAATGAAATTAATTTTAGAAAAAAGAATAACGCTCTTCTACGTCCTTTTAGGTGCAGCCTTGGTATCTATACTGGTGTTTTTCTATTATAATGCCAAGAAAATTAAAATAGCCGGCGATTTGGTAAATCATACACAGGAAGTATTACGTATGAGCAATAGCGTTCTCCTCGATATTGTTGATATGGAAACCGGCGCAAGAGGATATTTATTAACAGGTAACGAAATATTTTTAGAACCCTATAAAATTGGGGCAGCTTCTATAAACCGCAACTTAGCAATATTGGCATATCTCGTCATTGATAATCCGAATCAACAGTTGCGGGTAAGATCTTTGAAAGCAACTTCAGATGAAAGATCGGTTTCATTGAATAGCCAGATTGATTCAAAGAAAATGAATGCATTGAATGAAACTGAAAAAGGAGAAATTATTGAAAGAGGAAAGATCCAGACTGATAAAATCAGGAGTATCATTTCTGACATCAATACCGAAGAACTTGGTTTGCTAAGTCAAAGAAAAGTAGAAATTGAAAAGAATAACTCAAGTTCTCAGTTTATATTCCTGGTGCTGCTCGTTTTTATCATCTTTATTTTTGTATTGATTTCCATTATTCTAAAGAATCAGAAGATAAGGAACGCAGAATTAGAAGCATTTACAGCGTCCAAAAAATTACTTTCCAATTATTCGCTCAGCCTTATTGAAGCAAGTCTTGACCCGTTGATTACGCTCAATAACGAGGGTAAGATTACCGATATGAATGAGGCTTTGGTGAATTTTACAGGAATATCGCGCGAAAAGCTGACAGGCACTGACTTCTTTAGTTATTTCACAGAACCTGAAAAAGCACGAAATGTTTACCAGGAGGTGTTTGCAAAAGGATCAGCAACCGATTCCCCACTTACGCTTCGGCACAAAGATGGAAAGCTGACCGATGTATTATTCAATGGATCGGTATATAAAGATGATCTGGGAAAAGTATTGGGTATTGTAATTGTAGCCAGAGATGTAACCGCGCAGAAATTACTTTCGAAATATTCACTTAGTTTGATTGAAGCAAGTCTCGATCCGTTGATTACCATCAATATTGAAGGTAAGATCACCGATATGAATGAAGCTTTGGCCAATATTACCGGATTGACACGCAAAGAACTCACGGGTACCAATTTCTTAGATTATTTCACCGAACCACAGAAGGCGCGCGAAGTCTACGAGGAAGTATTTGCCAACGGATCGGTTGCCGATTCACCGCTTTCGCTTCGTCACAAGGATGGAAAGCTGACAGATGTGTTATTCAACGGGTCTGTATATAAAGATGATCGCGGAAATGTGCTTGGCGCTGTAGTTGTGGCTCGTGACATTGCAGAGCAAAAATGGGCAACGGAGTTAGTAATTGTCAATAAAGAGCTGGCATTCCAAAACAATGAAAGAGGGAAACGTGCTGCAGAATTAGGTATTGCAAACAAAGAGTTAGCATTTCAAAACGAGGAGAAGGAGAAACGTGCAGCCGAGTTATTTATTGCCAACAAAGAACTTGTATTTCAAAATGACGAAAAAGGAAAGCGGGCTGATGAGCTGGGTATTGCGAACGATGAACTTGCTTTTCAGAACAAAGAAAAGGAAAAACGTGCAGCCGAGTTAGGCATCGCAAATGTAGAACTTGCATTTCAAAATAAGGAGAAAGAGAAACGCGCAGCCGAGCTGAGCATCGCAAATAGAGAACTTCTTTTTCAAAATAAGGAGAAAGAGAAACGTGCAGCCGAGTTAGGCATCGCCAATAAAGAACTTCTGTTTCAAAATGAAGAAAAAGGAAAGCGGGCTGACGAGTTAAGTATTGCGAACGACGAACTTGCTTTTCAAAATAAAGAAAAGGAGAAACGTGCAGCCGAGTTAGGCATCGCGAACGTAGAACTGGCTTTTCAAAATAAAGAGAAAGAGAAACGGGCAGCAGAGTTATTTATTGCCAACAAAGAACTTCTGTTTCAAAATGAAGAAAAAGAAAAACGAGCCGATGAGTTAAGTATTGCCATTGATGAACTTGCCTATCAAAACCAGGAAAAAGAAAGTCGGGCGGCAGAGTTAGTCCTTGCAAACGAAGAGCTGGCTTATCAAAACGAAGAGAAAGAGAAGCGTGCATCAGAGTTAGTTATTGCCAATAAAGAACTTGTATTTCAAAACGATGAAAAGGAGAAGCGTGCTGCAGAATTATTCATTGCCAACAAAGAACTTGTATTTCAAAACGAAGAGAAGGAAAAACGTGCGTCTGAGTTAATCCTTGCGAACGAGGAACTGGTATTTCAAAACGTGGAGAAGCAGAAACGTGCTGCAGAGTTGGTAATTACCGACAATGAACTTGTATATCAAATTAAAGAGAAAGAAAAACAGGAAATAGCTAATGTTGAATTGGAGGCAATCAGCGATTCATTAAAACTAGCTTCGCAATATTCGCTCAGTTTAATTGAAGCGAGCCGCGATCCGTTGATTACTATAAATACGGAAGGGAAGATCACCGATATGAATGAGGCGTTGGTGAATATTACCGGATTAGAACGATGGGAACTCAGAGGCACCGACTTCTTCGACTATTTTACGGAACCTCAGAAAGCCCGCAATGTTTACCAGGAAGTATTTTCAAAAGGATCTGTAGCCGATTCGCCGCTTACACTTCGGCACAAGGATGGCAAGCTGACTGATGTATTATTTAACGGATCGGTTTACAAAGATGATAAGGAAAATGTACTGGGTATTGTGATCGTTGCCAGAGATGTTACAGCTCAGAAATTAGCCTCTCAATATGCACGAAGCTTGATCGAGGCCAGTCTTGACCCGCTGTTTACAATTAATCCGGAAGGAAAAATTACGGATATGAACGAAGCTTCGGTAAATATTACCGGAGTACCCCACGATAAATTAGTTGGAACCGACTTCTTCGATTATTTTACTGATCCCCAAAAGGCGCGTGAGGTTTACCAGGAAGTTTTTGCGATTGGCTATGTAGCAGATTATCCGTTAACAATCAGGGATGAAAATCTTACAAGCGTATTGCTGAACGGTTCGGTTTATACAGATGACAGGGATAATGTGCTTGGTGTCGTTGTAGTAGCAAGAGATATATCGGATCAGAAAAGAATTGAAACTGAATTGATAGAGGCGAAAGTGTTTGCCGAGCTGGCCACCTTGATTGCCGAAGAAGCAAAAGGCAAAGCCGAAAGTGCCACGGTAATCGCAGAAAATGCAGTTAAAGCGAAACAGCAATTTTTGTCTAATATGAGTCACGAAATCCGGACCCCAATGAATGCGATCATCGGATTTACGAAAGTGGTGTTAAAAACAGAGTTGACATCAAAACAAAAGGAGTATTTAACCGCTATAAAAATGTCAGGTGATGCGCTTATTGTGCTGATCAATGACATCCTTGATCTGGCTAAAGTTGACGCGGGGAAAATGGTATTCCAGCAAACGCCTTTCAAATTGGCGTTGTCGATATCAGCTATGCTTCATTTGTTTGAAACCAAAATTCTGGAAAAGAACCTATTATTGATTAAAGAATACGACCACAATATTCCTGAAGTGTTGGTAGGGGACCCGGTGCGTTTGCACCAGATTATTCTGAATCTTGTAAGCAATGCGGTTAAGTTTACATCGAAAGGAAAAATAACGGTTTGTGTTCGTTTATTGAACGAGGATGATGAGAAAGTATCCATTGAATTTTCGATTTCGGATACCGGAATTGGCATACCTGAAAATAAAATAGGAAAGATTTTTGAAAACTTCCAACAGGCATCCAGCGGTACTTCAAGGCTGTATGGAGGAACTGGATTGGGACTTGCCATTGTAAAACAGCTGGTTGAACCGCAGGGAGGAACCATTCGTGTAAATAGTATATTAGGCGAGGGCTCTACTTTTAGTTTTATATTAAGTTTCCTTAAAACTACTGAGGATGCTGAAATAGAAACAGAGATAGAAGAATCGGATGCTGAAATTAAAAACATTAAAGTATTGGTGGCTGAAGACATTCCATTGAATCAGTTACTGATGAAAACTTTACTGGATGATTTCGGTTTCGAACGCGAAATCGCGGCTAACGGAATGATAGCAATCGAAAAACTGAAGGAAAAAACATACGATATTATTTTGATGGACTTGCAAATGCCGGAAATGAATGGGTTTGAAGCAACTGAATACATTCGAAACGAAATGCATTCAAAAATTCCGATCATCGCTTTAACAGCCGATGTTACTACGGTCGATCTGGCAAAATGCAAAGCCGTCGGAATGAATGATTACATTGCTAAGCCTGTTGACGAACGGTTGTTGTATAATAAAATAGTTGGGCTGGTTAAAAAGCCAACGCCTGTAAAATACGACGAACACGAAAATGAAGAGCACATGGATGGAATAAGATCAAGATGTATTGACCTGGATTATTTAATCAGGCGTACAAAGTCGAATCCTAATTTGATGATGGAGATGATTTCACTTTACCTGGAACAGACCCCACCATTAATAAGGACGATGAAACAAAGCTTCAAGGATAAAGATTGGCATTTATTGTATTCTGCTGTTCATAAAATGATACCTTCGTTTGCAATAATGGGTATCAGTACAGATTTCGAGAACATGGCAAAGAAAGTTCAGGAATTTGCAAGCACACAGAAACAGTCAGAAGGAATAAGCGACCTGGTTTTACAGCTTGGGAATGTCTGTAATCAGGCTTGTGAGGAATTGGAAGAAGAGCTATTAGAATTAAAAGTACAAAATAATGAATAAAGAAAAAATAAAACTTTTCCTGGTCGATGACGACGCTGTGTTTTTAAAATCATTGGAAATTGATTTTCTTGATCGGGCTGATTTTACAATCGAAACCTTTGCAACGGGCGAACTTTGCATGGCCAATTTATCGCACGACCCGGATGTAATAATTTTAGATTATTATCTCGATGGAATTGATCCTACTGCAATGAACGGAATAGAAACCCTTGATAAAATAAAGGCTTATAACCAGGATATTCCAGTTATAATACTCTCCTCGCAGGATAAGATAGAGGTTGCGGTAAACTGTATGCATCATCGTGCTTTTGATTATGTGGTGAAAAGTGAGACTGCTTTTGTGCGACTTCAGCAAATCATCACAACCATTTTTCGTTACAAAAAGATGGAAAAGGAATTAAGCTGGTATATGCAAAGAATGTGATTACAAGATAGCTCTTTATTCAATATTGAAGGAATCAAAAACACAAAGGAGGTTGCCGTAAGGTTGCCTCCTTTGTGTTTCACGACGTTTGTTTGCACTTAGTGTACTCATATTCAAAAGGTGATGCCGTTAATTATTACCACTTCGTTGCAGATTCGTATCATATAAGTTTCGGCTCATTCATTAGGCCTTCAGCCCTGTCTAAGAATCGGATTTTCATATTAAACTACAACAATTGTTAAAGTGTCCTATTTTACCAGGCGCTGATGTATAATTTTACAGCCAAAGTGTTAAAATCAATTATGACTGGCTAAAAACAATATATACAGCACATTAACAGGTAAAAAAAATAAATCGATTGTTTTACACATATTTATTTTGTGTAAAAAGTGTGAATTTTGCAACTATTTGTTAAAATTTTGCAACTTTTAAAGGAATTAAGTAGCTCATATTTGTGTCGTGATAATTCTATCACAAACTAAGAAGAAAAAAACAATGAAACTGAAAAAAGTATCACCAATCATAGCAATGCTATTGGTTGTTTTGGTGACCGGTTGTAGTAAAGAACTTGGTTCAAATGCGATGTCTTCGGATGCAGGACAAAAGTCTGCTGAACTTCCTTCCACAAGTGGATCTTTGGCAGGTGTAAATCTTGGGGTTGCTGGTGATTTCGCGATTCTTTCAAAAACAGGAGTTACAGATGTCTATAAATCTTCTGTGACCGGAGATGTTGGAACAAGCCCAATCACTGGAGCTGCAATATTAGTAAAATGCTCTGAAGTGGTTGGTACTATATATACAGTCGATGCAGCTGGTCCACTTCCATGCAGGGTGACGAATGCTACCAGGCTTGGTACAGCTGTGCTAAACATGCAAGCTGCTTACACAGACGCTGCTGGTCGTATTAACCCCGATTTTTTGAATTTAGGTGCAGGGAACATTGGAGGCAAAACATTAACTCCAGGTTTGTATAAATGGTCAACTTCCCTTTTCATCCCAACAGATATTACTATTTCGGGCAGTCCAACTGATGTATGGATTTTCCAGGTTGCCGGAACTCTCAAGATGAGTTCTGCTGTTAGAATTACTTTAGCTGGTGGTGCACAGGCAAAAAATATTTTCTGGGTGGTATCTGATGCTGTTACTTTAGGAACGACGACTCATTTCGAAGGTAACATTTTAGGTCAAACAGGTATTAACATGCAAACTGGTGCGACTATCAATGGCAGGATGTTGGCACAAACCGCAGTTACATTGCAAATGAATACGGTTGTAAAACCATAATCTAATTAAGGAATCAAACAAAACAAAAGAGGCGGCCGCAAGGTTCGCCTCTTTTTTACGCAATGTTGAAAATAAATTTACCGCCAACTCCTTAAAACCGGTTGAAATTACATAAAAGCATTAATATCAGAACATTAATACCTAATTGTCTTGTTGATAAATTGTTTACGTCTAATTGTTATGTGTCAAATGTGTGAATTTTGCAACTAATTCCAAAAATATTGCAACTTTAAGCATCATTAATGGACCCACCTTTGACCACAATGAATTTCTAATTAACCGGTTTTAGAAATTCAAACCATTTTTAAACAGTTTTTAAAATTTTAAATTAACATGAGAAAAGTGATTTCTTTAATTAAAGTCAATCCAAATTTGATCAAAGGTATGGGTTACTTCGTATTAATGGCTTTATTAGTCACAGGATGTTCCAAAGATGTAGTCAATGATCAGACGGTGGTAAATCCTCCGATTGTTTCCGGAATTGCGGAAACTTTTCCTGCCGATCTTGCAAATTCCGTTGCTATTGATCCGGTAGTTTCCGTAACCTTTAATGGCGGAATGAAATCTGCAGGGTTATCAGAATCTAAAATTACCTTAATGCAGGGAACCACTCCTGTTGCCGGTGTTTCAAAATGTTCAGGATCAACCACAACTTTTACACCCTCTGCAGACCTGGAACCTGATAAGGAGTATACCGCAACGATTAAAGGTGGTCATATGAATGATTCAGACAATGACAATAAAAGGGATAAAAAGCATGAAAAAGAACACTCCTGGAAATTTAAGACTGGCAAACACCATCGAGGTAATGAGCCTGCTGTCATTTCAGTTATTCCTTTAAAAAACGCTATTTCGGTCGCTGTCACAATTCAGCCTGCTGTTACATTCAGCGAGGTAATGAAGGCGTCTACAATCGACACAGTATCATTTACCTTGAAACAAGGAACGACAAATGTTAAAGGTTCAGTGTCTTATTCGGATAAGACTGTGACATTTACACCAGCAGAGAATCTGATAGCCGGTTTAGTATATACCGGTACAATAACAAAAGGAGCCAAAAATGAAGCTGGGATTGCACTAAAATCTAATTACAACTGGAGCTTTACCACTGCCGGAAGCGCAGTTGATGTTACTGCACCTACAGTAATTTCAGTTGTTCCAGCTAATAATTCCACTTCTGTCGCTCTTGACAGTAAGGCAACAATTGTATTTAGTAAAGCAATGGATCCATCAACAATTAACGCAACAACCGTTTCGTTAACACAAGGTACAGTTGTTATTGCTGGTACTGTTGCTTATTCAGGTACCACTGCCATATTTACACCGGCAAATAGTCTTGTGGCTAATACTGTTTATACAGGAACCGTTAGTACCGGAGCTCAGGACTTGGCAGGTAATGCAATTGCAGTTAGTACTGTATGGAATTTCACAACTGCTGGTGTAGTAATACCAGGCGTCCTGGGAGCTGTCAATCTTGGCGCTGCCGTTAATTATGTGATTCTCGCTAAAACAGCAATCACTAATGTTGCAACGTCAGCTGTAACAGGTGATATTGGCCTGAGTCCTGCTGCAACTTCTTATGCTACAGGCTTTGCACTGGTAAATTCAACAGGATATGCAACGTCTTCACAAGTAGTTGGTAAGGTTTTTGCAGCTGACATGGTTGCTCCGACGCCGATCAATTTGACAACAGCTGTCAACAATATGCTTACGGCCTATACCGATGCAGCCGGTCGTCCTTCTCCGGATTTCACTGAATTAGGAGCTGGTAATATTGGCGGAAAAACATTAACTCCAGGACTTTATAAATGGTCATCTGAAGTTACATTGCCCTCAGATATCACTATATCAGGTGGTGCAAACGATGTTTGGATCTTGCAGGTATCCGGAAATCTTATTATGAGCTCAGCTGTGAAGGTAATACTTAGCGGTGGTGCACAGGCTAAGAATATTTTCTGGCAGGTTGCCGGTCAGGTAACATTAGGTACAACCTCACATTTTGAAGGTGTTATTTTATCGAAGACTGGTATTACTTTTCAAACAGGTGCTTCCATCAATGGAAGAGCCCTTGCACAGACCTCAGTTATTCTTGACAAAAACGCGGTTACACAACCATAGTAATTAAAAGGAGTCAAATACACAAAGGAGGCTACCGCAAGGTTAGCCTCTTTTATTATTTTTAGTGTTTGTTTGGTTTGAATGTGGCACTATCTCAGTATAATTTCAACCGCCAGTTCTTAAAGTTAAAGTTGTCTTTTATTTACGCTTATCTGATAATAAATTTACGGTGAAAGCGATATCGACACCTCAACAAGCATAAAGATATATAAAACAACGAATTAATACATGATGCGATTGGCAATAAAAATTTACATATATATTCAAATTGTAAAATATGTGAATTTTGCAACTATTCCCCAAAATTTTGCAACATACGCCGGAATGAAAGGCCTCACATTTGTAATGTGATAATACAGTCTCAAATTAAGAAACAAAAAAGATGAAACTAAGAAATGGACTTCCAATCGTAGCAATGCTAATGATTGCTTTAATTTCGGGTTGCAGCAAGGAGTTGGATAACAATTCTTCTTCCGCAAATTCAGCTGACTTGACGCTGAAATCAGGTAAACATGAAACAAAGCATGAAACAAAAGGTGGCGCATTAAAAGTAGTAAATCTTGGCGTTGCCGGTGATTTGTGATTCTTTCAAAATCCGGAATTACCGATGTTTATAAATCTGCCGTTACAGGAAATATCGGAACAAGTCCAATCTCCGGATCAGCTATTTTATTAAAATGTGACGAAGTAACCGGTACCATTTATACAGTTGATGCGGCCGGACCACTGCCATGCCGTGTGACTAATGCTTCGAAGCTAACTACTGCTGCACTCAATATGCAAACTGCATACACCGATGCAGCTGGTCGTTCGAATCCTAATTTTTTGAATTTAGGAGCCGGAAATATCGGTGGTAAAACACTTACTGCAGGTCTTTACAAATTTACAACTGACGTTGTTATTCCAACAGACATTACAATTAAAGGTAGTTCTAAAGATGTTTGGATATTCCAGGTTGCAGGAACACTTAAAATGAGTTCAGCCGTAAGAATTACTTTGACAGGAGGCGCACAGGCTAAGAATATTTTCTGGCAGACATCTGGTGCCGTTACTTTAGGTACGACCAGTCACTTCGAAGGAATCATTTTGGGACAAACAGCTATTAATATGCAGACCGGCGCTACAATCAATGGTAGGATGCTGGCTCAAACTGAAGTAACTCTTCAAATGAATACGATAGTAAAACCATAATAAAATATAGGACTCAAATCCGCAAAAGAAGCTGCCGTAAGGTTATCCTCTTTTTTTATGCTGGTTTTTATATTCTTTTGGCGCAAACAGCTATTAAAGTATTTGTGAAATAGCTATGAATAAAAAGTCATAAACCGGAATGAATATTTCTCCTGGCTATTAGCTTCGCTTCTCTTCGATTCCATGCGGCAACAAATTATAAACGCATCAACCATATTCACATATGACAATATTTTAATTCTTTTAAAATTCATTAACCTTAAAAATTAGGATGGCAGATATATTAAACATATATTTGTATTACGTTTTAAGTTTAGTTAGGTTTTTTAGTTTCATTAGTTTTAGTAAAAGGATGGTGCCTCAGGGTGCTGTCCTTTTCATTTTATGCATAATAATACCAGATAATCAAGATTATAAAGTTTTGAATATGCTCTTTGGTTAGAACTCATTTACCAAAAGCAAGTTGAGTAAGTGCGAATCTGAAGATGATTGAGCTTAAGGCTATTATAAATAATATGTGAATTTTGCGACTTTTTTTCAAAGTTTTGCAACATATGGCGGAATGAAAGGGTCATCTTTGATTCGTGATAATAAAGTCACAATTTAAGATGATAATTTTATGAAACTTAAAAAATTATTACCAATCACAGCAATGCTTTTAGTCGCATTAATGCCGGGTTGCAAAAAAGACGATGGTCTTTCAATTTATCCAACAGGGACTTCTTCCGATCCGCTCAACAGGGCGACAGGTGTTTCTCGTAATAAGGCAATTGCATTTACCTTCAGTGAGGAAATGGATCCTTTAACGATAAATGCCATGACCGTTACCTTAACACAAGGAGCAACTACAGTTGCCGGAAATGTAGCTTATTCCGGAAAAACGGCAACATTTACGCCTTCAAGTATGCTGTCAGCAAGTACCGCTTATACAGCTACAATTACAACCGGTGCAAAAAACCTGGCTGGGAGTGCACTACCAGAGAATGTTGCGTGGAGTTTTACAACAGTTAATGCGACATCAAATCTGGCAGTTGTAGATCTTGGGGCCTCAAGAAATTATATGATTCTGGCAAAAACTGCCATCAATAACGTTGCAACCTCTTCTATCACTGGCGATTTGGGTCTTAGTCCTGCTGCCACTTCATATGCAACTGGTTTTGCATTAACAAATTCGACTGGATATGCAACTGCTGCACAAGTTACCGGAAGAATTTATGCTGCTGACATGGTAGCTCCAACCCCAATCAACCTGACTACGGCAGTAAACAACATGATTACTGCTTATAATGATGCTGCTGGTCGTCCATCACCTGATTTCAAGGAACTTGCTACCGGAAATATTGGTGGAAAAACACTTGCACCCGGACTTTATAACTGGACGAACTCCGTTACAATACCTTCAGATGTTACCATCTCAGGTGGTGCAAACGATGTATGGATCTTCCAAATAGCGGGAAATCTTACAATGAGCACTGCTATAAAAATTACGCTTACAGGAGGTGCGCAGGCTAAGAATATTTTCTGGCAGGTAGCTGGTCAGGCGTCATTGGGGACAACTTCACATTTTGAAGGAATTATATTATCAAAGACAGGCGTTACATTTCTTGCTGGCGCATCTATGAATGGTAGGGCACTGGCGCAGACTTCGGTCATCCTTGATAAAAATATTATCACAAAGCCATAAGGGAATAAAAATATCAAACGAGGCTACTGCCAGTTTAGCTTCGTTTGTTTTTTATTGCGTTTCATTATTGAAGTTGTACCAAAGGGACCATTTAGTCATTTGTATCCCAAATAAGTTGGGGAAATACGAGGCGTTATTTATTTTACATATTGCAGACAATAAATTTACTGAATAAATGTTAAAAAGCGATAAAATCGCATATATGCGTCTAATACAGTATATTAATGCGATATGTTTTTGGTGGTATAAATTTACATTTGTTAACAAATGTGTAAAATGTGTGAATTTTGCAATTATTTTCCAAAGTTTTGCAACATTTGACGGAATTAAAGGGCTCAACTTTGTGACGTGATAATTAAGTCACAAATTAAGAAACAAAAAAGGTGAAACTAAGAAAAGGACTTCCAATCGTAGCAATGCTATTGATTGCATTAATTTCAGGTTGCAGCAAAGAGCTGGATAACAATTCTTCTTCAGCCGCAAATTCGGCTGACTTGACTCTGAAATCAGGTAAACACGAAACAAAAGGTGGAGCACTAAAAGTCGTTAATCTTGGAGTTGCAGGCGATTTTGTGATTCTTTCAAAATCTGGAATTACCGATGTTTATAAATCTGCTGTTACAGGAAATATCGGAACAAGTCCAATATCTGGCTCTGCTATTTTATTGAAATGTGACGAAGTAACCGGGACCATTTATACGGTCGATGCGGCCGGACCACTGCCATGTCGTGTAACAAATGCTTCGAAATTAACTACTGCGGTAAGCAATATGCAAACCGCGTACACCGATGCAGCTGGTCGTTCGAATCCTAATTTTCTAAATTTGGGAGCTGGAAATATCGGCGGCAAAACACTTACTGCAGGTCTTTACAAATTTACATCTGCCGTTGTTATTCCAACAGATATTACAATTAAAGGTAGTTCTACCGATGTTTGGATATTCCAGGTTGCCGGAACGCTTAAAATGAGCTCAGCTGTAAGAATTACACTTGCAGGTGGTGCACAGGCAAAAAATATTTTCTGGCAGACATCTGGTGCAGTTACTTTGGGTACAACCAGTCATTTTGAAGGAAATATTTTAGGACAAACCGCTATTAATATGCAGACCGGTGCTACAATCAATGGTAGGATGCTGGCTCAAACTGAAGTAACTCTTCAAATGAATACTGTTGTAAAACCATAATATTTTAAAGGGTTCAAAACTGCAAAAAAGAGGTTGCCGCAAGGTTAGCCTCTTTTGCTTTTAATTCTGCTAGCTCACTAGATCTATCGGGAATAGCAATTTGGGCAAGGCGTCAGTACTTATTAATTACTAACGGTTTAAAAGTTTTAAACCATCGGAAGAACATCTTTTCTTAAGCAATATCCCCTAATTGGCATGTGTGAATGATGTAACTAATTACAAGAATTTTGTAACGTATTTAGGGTCATCAAGGATGATCTTTGTGATATAAAAAGATATTCACAAACAGTAATTACTAAAATGAAAAAATTAACGTTTTGTTTAATGACAGCAATAATGCTAATGTCATTTATTCCATCACAATTAAAAGCAGCAACAGAAACGGCGCCAGTTATTGCAACTACATCTGATGAATCAGTAAAGGACAACGCTGATCTCGCCAGACTGAACGAAATCAAAGCAATGGATATGTCGACACTGAGCCGTTCAGATAAAAAAGAATTGCGGAAAGAAGTACGCACGATAAAAAATGATCAGGACGGGCGTGGAAGATATCGTGAGAGACATGGTAGAAGAAATCATGATGGTGGTGATTACAATGGCCGTCGTAGTGGAGGTACAGTTTATTTTATGGGTGGGGGTGGATTGCTTGTACTCATTCTGATTCTTCTTTTGATTTAAGCATTGAGACTGAAATGGATTATAAATTTTGGATTGGAATAACAAATAAAAATTATTTATCATGGGAAATTTACTTTATCTCGTAGCCGTCATATTGATTATTGCATGGCTCATTGGGTTTATTGGTTATGGTGCCGGTGGCATTATTCATGTTTTGCTTGTCATTGCTGTCGTTGCAATATTGTTGAGGATCATTCAGGGAAATAGGGTGCTCTAAAAAATTTTGCTTTTTTTTAATCAGCTCCTGTTGGTGTTGGCACCAGCAGGATGTTAGCATTTTTTTCCAGACAAAAAAAATTACTTCGCACTTCTAAACACAATTTAAAAATTAAAATAATGTCAAAACCTTTAGGAATTACCCTTATTGTAATTGGAGCAATTATGATTATTTACACTGGATTTACCTATGTTACCAAAGATAAAGTGGTAGACTTAGGACCTATTGAAATAAATGCGGAAAAGAGTCATCCGGTTAAGTGGTCACCAATTGTTGGTGTCATTTTACTCGTTGGTGGCATTGTGGTTATGGTGACAAGTAAAAAATCCGATTAATACTTTTTCGTCGGAAATTTTATTGTATTGGATCTGACTTCCTGAAATTCTTTGTTAATGCATCAATATGAAAATCCAAAAACCATCGTCCAATAAATTCTCCCGTTTCTGGAATTTACTTGGTCCGGGGCTTGTCACGGGTGCAAGTGATGACGACCCGTCTGGTATTGCAACCTATTCACAGGCAGGCGCTGCATTTGGACTTTCCACACTTTGGACCGCACTTATTACCTTTCCTCTTATGGCTTCTATTCAGGAAATGTGCGCAAGGATTGGACTTGTTACTTCACTTGGATTGGCAGGTACACTTAAAATCAACTATTCAAAGCCCGTATTGTATTTAATGTTGTTGTTTAGCTTCCCTGCTATTGTTATGAATATTGGTGCCGATATTGCAGGAATGGGAGCAGTTGGTAATTTGCTATTCCCGTCAATTCATGCAACATATTTCAGCATCGGCTTTACCGTTTTGCTTTTAGTATCAATTATCTATTTGCCTTATCGAAAAATTTCATCCGTACTTAAATATCTCTGCCTCGTCCTTTTGGTTTATCTGATTGTTCCGTTCTTATATAAACAAGACTGGATCGCGGTACTGAAAGCAACAATTATCCCAACCATCAAATTCGATAAAGACTTTATCAGTATCCTTGTTGCCATTCTTGGAACTACGATCTCGCCCTACCTTTTTTTCTGGCAGGCGAATATGGAGGTAGAAGATAAAAAGCAAAAACATTTAATTGTGAACAAAAGAGTAATTGTCGAAATGAAAAAAGATGTCAATTTCGGAATGTTATTTTCAAATGTTGTGATGTTTTTTCTTATACTTACCACCGGATCAGTCTTATTTAATGAAGGTATTCATCAGATTGACACTGTTGAGCAGGCAGCTCAGGCATTGAAACCACTGGCTGGGAAATTTGCCTATTTACTCTTTGCGGTTGGTGTAATCGGCACCGGACTTTTAGCCATCCCGGTTTTGAGCGGTTCACTTTCTTACATTTTCACCGAAACATTTGGCTGGAAACAAGGACTAAATAAAAAATTTCACCAGGCAAAAGCATTTTATATCATCATTGCTATCTCACTGATTCTGGGTCTGGGATTGAATTACATGGGATTGTCTCCAATTAAAGCGTTGATTTATTCCGCTATCCTTTATGGTTTGACTGCGCCGGTATTAATTGCCATTATTCTCCACATTTCGAACAACAAAAAAATAATGGGCAAACACACCAATGGGAAAATGTCAAATATCCTTGGATTCGCGGCCCTTACACTTATGTCGGCAGCAGCAGTGGTTCTTGTATATATGCAACTTACTGAAAAATAGAATGCGACTTAATTGTACTTCATTCGTAAAAACGTCAGTATTTACTTTGTAATTTTGAGTATTTACTTTTCTTTTTCTTATTAATTAGCGTATAAAGAATTACGAAAATGTGGTGGCAGTACTTATTGGTTTTTATCGGGTCTTTATTTTTTGACGTCGTACCTGTTCCCTTTCCGCCGGCTTTTACGATCATGATTTTTTTGCAGATCTTGTTCGACTTAAATATTTGGTTGGTTATCACAATTGGAGTTGTCGGGTCAATTTTGGGAAGATATATTCTTACTTTATATATACCGTTACTGGCTGGAAGAATTTTCAAACAGTCAAAGACGGAAGACGTCGAATTTCTTGGAAAAAAAATGAAAGAAAAAGGATGGAAAAGCCAGGTGCTAATTATTGCTTACTCTTTGTTACCTCTTCCTACTACTCCGCTGTTTCTGGCCGCTGGTATGGCGAAAATAAAACCACTGTACATAATACCTGCTTTTTTTATTGGTAAATTTACGAGTGATGCCATTACAGTAAATATTGGCAAATATGCAGCAGAACACACTCACGGTATATTAGAAGAAGCATTATCATGGAAGACAATTGCAAGTTTATTGGTTGGGCTGTTTCTAATCTGCCTCCTGTTATTTGTTGACTGGCGTTCGCTTATACAAAAGAAGAAATTCCAGATGAAATTTATGATATGGAAGTGATCCAAGGAACAGTTTTACAATTTGGGCGCTCGATGACTTTCAACGTGTATCTGCAATAGTCTCAATCTCACTATCTCTTCCTTATATGAATGTGTGAATGATGTAAATTTTTCCTCCAATTGTGTAACAGTTGCCGGAATTTGGCAGGTTATCTTTGAATCAAACTTATAACATCATTTTATGGTACTTTTAGACATTTTAATTGTAATTATTGTTGTTGGAGTCCTTTTATGGATTATCAATACATTCATTCCGATGGATCACAAGATCAAACGAATCTTCAACCTTGTCGTGGTGATTGCCTTAATTATTTGGCTTCTCAAGGTATTTGGACTGTTTAGTTACCTGATGAATGTACACATTTAAAAATAGAAATTATGAATCTTAAAAGAATCTTTGGGGCAATACTTACTCTTCTAGGAATAGGCGGTCTTATTTATGCTGCTGTATTATTTGTCAATGGTAGTGGGAATGATACTAAAGCACTCATTATTTATGGAATACTTGGTCTGTTATTCTTTTTTGCAGGCATTAGTCTTGTCCGCACTACAAAAGACGAGTCATAAAGAAAAATTTTCCGCAAAAATGATGAAGGTTTTTACAGGATAGTTTAAACCGCATTTCAAATAGGAAAATAAATACATCTAAATGCAAAAAGTGTGAATAATGCAAATCTTCAATGCAATTATGTAACTCATATAGGCTTTTAGAATAGCAACTTTGTAGTATGAAAATACTTCAATATTAGAATCGAAAATTATGAATACGGCTGAAGAAGAAAGAGGATGGGATAAGCAAAAACGTGAACTCATCCAGAAATTTGCAATCTTAACAGATAATGACCTGATATTCGAAGAAGGAAACAAAGAGGAGATGTTTAGAAAACTTCGAATCAGACTTGGTAAAACAACTGAGGAACTGAAAAAGATTATAGCGGCATTCTGATTTACAGTCTGTCGCTAAAAGTGCTTTTTAAATGGCAATTATTAATCGGGCATTGTTAAACCGGTCGTAGAATTTCCAAACAATCAAACTGATGCAAATTGAAAAAAATGATGATTATGCTTGCTGTAACAATGGTTATAGGAGGATTAATTTTAAGTGGATGTCAGACTCAAGCCCGAAAAATTGATTATGCAGTCGCTAAAAGAGCTGAGGCAACACAAGATTTGAAAGATGGAATGAAGGAGGTATCCGAAGAGTTGAAGGATGCGTTAAATGTCCATGATTGGTTAATTTTTAAAAAAGTGTCTCAATTCAAAATCAGAAACAACGATATCCGCATTGCTGAATTAAAAGTAAAAATGCAAAGGCGGGGAATGAAACCAGATCCAATATACAGGAAAAAACTAAACGGTTTGGAAAATGTAAATTTGGAAATGAAGAAAAAGCTAGCGGTTTACAGCGAAAATCAATATGAATGGAATTCATACAAAATTGAATTTAATCATGACCTGGACCAACTGGGACAAACACTTACAGATCTTACGGTTGTTGGTGACCTAAATTTAAAAACCATGGGTGATCTCTGATCCCACTTTGTAAAACATATACTTCTTAAATAAGTCATATCATGTCAATGTGTGAAAGATGTAACTCTTAATGGGAATTGTGTAACACTTTTAATCGGTATGAAAACCACCTTTGTATCTGTAATTATTTAATCACTTTAAAAATAAAAATTATGAGCGCAGGAAAAGTATTATTAGGAGTTTTAGCTGGCGTAGCTGCCGGCGCATTGGCAGGAATATTATTTGCACCCACCAAAGGCTCTCGTACAAGAAGAAGAATATTGAAAAAAGGTGAAAACTATGCAGAAGGATTGAAAGAAAAATTCAGTGAATATGTTGACACCGTTTCTGAAAAATTTGAACAAGTGAAGGGTGAAGTTTCTGCTTTTAATCAAAAGGGGAAGGATAAATTAGAGCAAGCAGAAAAGATTTAAATTGTTTGCAAAGTAATTTAAGTATTGGGTCTGCTCCGAAAATACGATTTCAGAGAATATTATTGTTTAAAACATTAATAATCAAGGATATAAAGTTAATACTCTTACATGTTTAGGTTTAAATTAAAACTAAAGGGAATTTAGGAGCGGACCCAATATTACAAAAGGAATAAAATATCGCATCATGGGAAAAGTAACGTTTAATGCCAATTATCTTCAAAGTAAGGATAGTAATACAGGAAATCCTTCATTGCTCATGTTTAATTTGCCGGCCTTGGTTGATAAAATGAAACACAAACAAAGCTGGGCCAATGGTGAACTTAGTGCAATGATTCTACTGAAAACTCCCAATAAGCAGATCGTCCTTACTGCGATGCACGACGGAACAGAAATTCAATCTTTCCAATCGGATGATTCAATTACCTTCCAGATAATTGAAGGGCAATTGATGCTTCATACCCGAAAAGAATCTGTAACACTTGTTAAAGGGCAATTACTCACACTTCACGAAAATATAAAGTACAGTCTGAATACAAGTGAAGAAACTGTACTCCTTTTAACGATTGCATCAGGGGTTTTACATTTTTCGGAAAATTAAAAGCCCCGTTATTTTATTTAATATGATCAAGACTGAAGCCATGGAAGAGACTACAAATATCATTGAATCACTAATTGAACGAACCACTGAATATGGTAAATCAAGCTTTGAGTTGATAAAGCTTAAAGCGCTGGACAAAACCTCGGAAGTTGTTTCTTCATTCGTTCCTAATTCTATTTTTGCCGTCCTTATTATATCGTTTATGCTTTTTCTTAGTGCGGGATTGGCACTTTGGCTAGGCGAAATCCTTGGCAAAACCTATTACGGTTTATTTGTCGTAGCTGCCTTTTATGGTATTGCAGGAATATTTTTTCATTTTGTTCTGCACAAATGGGTTAAAAGAATTGTATGCAATAATTTCATTAAACAGGTGCTTAAATAAAATCACATGGAAAATATTACTTCAGCTACCGAATTAAAAAAAGTAATTCAACGTTTAGAGATTGAGCAAGCTATTGATGGTCAGCTATTGAAAGAACAATTTTATTTTGCATTCGAAAGTCTGAAACCGGTTAATATACTCAGGAATACATTATATGAAATCACTACATCACCTCATATGATGGATAGTATTTTAGGTACAGCGGTAGGTCTTGCCTCTGGTTACGTTTCACGAAAAATCGCAATGATCGGTGCATCGGGCAATTTAGTCAGAAAGTTTCTGGCCTCGGTAATGCAATTGGGTGTTACAAATGTTGTCAGTCAAAACCCAGATACAATTAAGTCAATCGGACAGTTTATTTTTCAACGTATTCTTCGTAAAAAAAGAAACGAATTCTAATAACACCAATGGATCAAGAATTAAAATTCCCTTTTTACGCAAAAACATCCATTTTCTTGATTGGTTTGATTGCGTTTGTAGCGATATTGTACATCCTGCAGGGGATAATTGTTCCGCTGGTTTTCGCAATCATCTTTGCCATTTTGCTCCATCCGGTCGTTAATTTATTTGTGCGGTTTGGAATACACAGGGTTTTGTCAATTGTTTTGGCACTACTACTTACAACAATTGCGATTGCAGCACTTGTTGCTCTTTTGTTCACGCAGGCGAGTCGATTCACTGAATCATGGCCGTTGCTAGTGGATAAATTTACCGATATGCTCAACCAAACCATTAGCTTTGCAGCGGGTTACCTCGATATTGACCCAACCAAAATCCACGAATGGATTAAGAAAAGCGTAAGTGATCTTCTCAATTTCAGCACCGCTTCAATCGGACAAACCCTTGTTAAAGTGGGCAACGGGGTGATGGTTATGTTTTTACTTCCTCTATACATTTTTTTGATATTGTATTACCAGCCACTGATCCTGGAGTTTATTCGCCAGCTTTTTTGGAAAAGCGATCAAAATCAGGTAAAAGAAATTGTAAAACAAACTAAAACAACGATTCAACGCTACCTGACCGGTCTGATAATAGAAGCTGTAATTGTAGCAGGAATGAATATTTCAGTTCTATTTGTACTTGGAATTGACTATGCAATTTTGCTCGGTGTTATCGGCGCTATACTAAATGTGATTCCATACATTGGAGGACTCGTGGCAGTAGCTTTGCCTATGATGGTCGCAATGGCCACAGGTTCACCAACCTGGTACCCGTTATATATAATGATAGGCTATTATATCATTCAACTAATAGACAACAACTACATTGTTCCTTATATCGTCGCTTCAAAAGTGAAAATAAATGCCCTTTTCTCAATAGTAGCAGTTTTAGTAGGAAATGCTTTGTGGGGAATTTCGGGCATGTTTCTTTCCATACCACTTCTTGCGATTGTAAAACTTATTTTCGATCATATCGATTCCCTAAAACCCTGGGGCCTTTTATTGGGTGATACCATGCCTCCAATCCTTAAGATAAAACCATTTCGGATAAGACGTTTAAAACATAAACCGGAATGACAAAGGTTGAACATGGCTGCTTAATTGGCAGAATTGTAATTAATACTCATTAAAATGAAAAGTATAACGTTATCAAACATTTGTGATAATGGGGCAAATAATTCTGAAGAGTTGTTTGGCCTTGCAAATGATGGAATAAATTCAGTGAAGGAATCTTCAATTGATTTGGCTGAAATCTTGGTTATTACCTCCTATCCCCCACGCGAATGCGGCATTGCTACCTATTCGCAGGATTTGATAAAAGTACTCAATCATAAATTCAGCAATTCATTTTCGATTAAAGTTTGTGCAATGGAATCGAATGGCACAACTTACGCCTATCCCGATGAAGTGAAGTTTGTTCTTAAAACATTCATCGCAGCCGAATACAAACAATTGGCACAGAAAATAAATAAGGATAAGAAAATCGGAATTGTATTGATCCAACATGAGTTTGGCTTTTTTCATGTTCAGGAACAAGCGTTTCTTGAATTTCTTAATCTGCTTTCAAAACCGGTTGTAATTGTTTTTCATACAGTATTACCTAATCCCGATGAAAAGTTCAAAATAAATGTACAGCGTATTGCAGCGGCATGCGAATCAATTATCGTAATGACCAACACCTCCGCCCGAATTCTGACAAGAGATTATGATGTGAGGGAGCAAAAAATAAACGTGATAGCGCATGGCACCCATTTAGTTCCCAGGTTAAGCAAAACTACATTGAAGCTGAAGTATAAACTTAAAGGTCGAAAAGTGCTGACCACTTTTGGTTTACTGAGTTCGGGAAAGAGCATTGAAACCACGATTGAAGCTTTACCTGCCATTGTTAAAAATTGCCCGGAAGCTATATTTCTGGTAATCGGAAAAACCCATCCTGAAGTAGTGAAATCTGATGGAGAAGCATATCGCGACTTGCTTGAGCAAAAAGTTGAACAACTTAAAATGAAGGATCATGTCCGGTTTATTAACAAATATGTTGACTTGCCGGAATTGCTTGAATATTTACAACTTACAGATATTTACTTGTTTACCTCCAGCGATCCTAACCAGGCCGTAAGCGGTACTTTTGTTTACGCGATGAGTTGTGGCTGCCCCATCATTTCTACACCAATTCCACATGCAAAGGAGCTCCTAACCAAGAATACAGGAATTATTTTTGATTTTTGCAATTCACATCAATTAGCTATCGCCGCATTGCGGCTGCTCAACAATGATAAATTACGACGGAGTATCGGTATAAATACCCTGCAGAAAATAGCTTCCACAGCCTGGGAGAATTCTGCTGTTGCACATGCAATATTATTCTCTAAAATTTTAGGCAGTAAAAATGCCTTAAGATATAAACTTCCAGAAATCAATCTGAACCACCTGAAAGAGATGACGACCATAACCGGGATTATTCAGTTTTCAGTAATAAACCGACCCGATATCAATTCAGGTTATACACTGGATGACAACGCCCGCGCATTGGTCGCAACTTGTATGAATTTAGCGATTACAGGTGACAAGAAGAATATAAACAGCATAAAAAAATATCTTGGTTTTATAAAATACTGTCAGGAGCCTAAAGGTGATTTACTCAATTATGTGGACAAGGGGCTCAATTTTACTGATCAAAATGAAGCGGTAAATTTGGATGATTCCAATGGAAGGGCTATTTGGGCTTTGGGCTATTTATTCACAATAAAAGAGTTGTTACCTGAAAAAATCATCTCTGACGCCGGGGCAATGATTGAAAAATCGTTGCAACATATGGAAACAGTTCATTCCCCGCGTGCGATGGCTTTTGCTATTAAAGGTTTGTATCACTATCATCTTAGCTCAAAGTCCGACAAAAGTCTGATGCTGATAAAAACCTTTGCCAGGCGTTTAGTGGAGATGTACGAGCACGAATCGGACAAAAAGTGGGAATGGTTTGAAAGCTATCTTACCTATGCCAACAGTACATTGCCTGAAGGACTGCTGTATGCATGGCTGTTAACCGGAGAAACAATTTATAAGAATATCGCCATAAAGTCATTCAATTTTCTGTTGTCGCACATCTTTAACGAAAACGGAATTGAAGTCATATCCAACAAACACTGGCTTCAAAAGGGGGAGAAAGCCGGTAAATTTGGCGAACAACCCATCGATGTTGCCTATACCATCATGACATTAAGTCAATTTTACGATGTCTTTCATGATGAAAAGCACCGCTTGAAAATGGAAACGGCGTTCAACTGGTTCCTGGGGGAAAACCGCTTGCATCAGATCGTTTATAACCCTTGTACAGGAGGTTGTTACGACGGTTTGGAGAAATTTAATGTGAATCTCAACCAGGGTGCCGAGTCAACAGTAAGTTACCTGATGGCAAGATTAACGATGGAGAAATACCAACATTAAATTTCAAATCAGAATATGAAATATCAATCAGTCAATTAGATATAAAATATACCAAAAATGAAATCAACAAAGCAATTAGGCATATGGATGGATCATTCAACGGCCCATCTGGTCAAAATAATAAATGGTACGATCGAAACACATACGATTGAATCACAACCTGAAGTTCTGGCCGACGCCGACAAACAAATTGTGTATAAAGACGAAAGTCACAGTCTTAATAAAGAGAAACGTCAACTTTCATCTTATTATAAAGAACTTGGTGATCTGATTTTGGATAACGATGAAGTTGTTCTATTCGGGCCCACTGATGCCAAAAGTGAACTAGTGAACCTGCTAAAAGAAAACCATCTCTTCGATAAGATTAGAATTGAAGTTAAACCTGCTGATAAAATGTCAGAGATTCAGAGGAATGTTTTTGTAAAAGAACATTTTAAATGAATCGATATCTTCTTAAGACAGGTAATCATGACGATGAAAAAATAAAAAATGTTGCCGTGATTGTGGCTCACCCCGATGATGAAACATTGTGGGCAGGTGGCACTATGCTGAGCCATCCGTCCTGGAATTGGTTTATCGTCTGTCTAAGTAGGAAAAGTGATAAAGAACGGGCAACTAAGTTTTATGATGCATTGAAGATCTTTAAAGCAGAGGGAATTATGGGCGACCTTGATGACGGTCCGGATCAATTGCCACTGGATGAAAAGGTTGTGGAGGGAGCAATTCTTGATTTATTGCCTCAGAAGCATTTTGACCTTATCATTTCCCATAATCCAACAGGCGAGTATACCCGGCATCTCAGGCACGAGGAAGTGAGTAAAGCGGTTATTAAACTTTGGTACGCAGGTAAAATAACTGCCAACGAGCTATGGACTTTTGCATATGAGGATGGTGGAAAAAAATATTTTCCCATGCCTGTCGGGAACGCGAATATTTGTCGCCTTTTGACGAAACGTATCTGGTTGCGAAAATATAGTATCATGACCGAAACCTATGGCTTTAAAATAACTAGCTGGGAAGCTGAAACAACACCACGTTCCGAAGCATTCTGGCAATTTACTGATCCATACGATGCAAAAAGATGGCTAGCAAATAATGGATGACAATCATTAGTATTTAAATCAACATTTACCCTTAACGATATACTTTAAATAATTTGCAATAATGAAAGTTTTAGTGATGTATGATTATCCTCCTTCACCAGGTGGATTGGCAACCCAGGGAGACCTTCTCTACAGGGGACTTCTTGAAATGGGCGTTGATGTTCATGCTGTTAACTATGAATCAGCGCAGGAAAAAGAGTGGTACTACCACTGGTTTAAGCCTGATGTTGCCGTTGGAATCGGATATTGGGGCTACACGCCCAATTTGATACTTCATCCGCAAAAGTTCGGAGTACAACCGGTTCCATGGCTTGTCGCTGACGGTTATATTGCAAACTACCATGACGTTTTGAATGCACTCCCGCTCATTTTGGTAACTTCCAACTGGGTAAAGGAGATGTACGTCCGGGACGGGATTAGCGGGGATAAAATAGTCGTTTTACCTGTTGGTTGCGATACTGATTCTTTTACTCCATTCGGCAAAGATGATCCAAAAATATTGGCTGTTCGTAAGGCCTTGGGTATTACGCCTGATCAATTAATGATTTTAACAGTTGGTGGCGATGCCGCCTCAAAAGGCGGGGAAGAGGTGATGCAGGCTCTGGCCATTATTAAGGAGAAAGTACCCGATTGGAAATATGTCTGCAAAGTCTGGCCACAGCAGCGGACCAAAGATCAGAACCTGATAGATTTGCAATTAGCTAAAGATTTGGGTATTGATGAAAATGTCACTTTCGAAACCAACACCATCTCCCGAAATTTCATGCCTTACCTTGTTGCAGCATGCGATATTTATGCAGCCCCTTCACGTCTTGAGGGATTTGGAATGCCACAAGTTGAAGCGGGTGCATGTGGAAAACCGGTTTTAAGCATTAAAGCAATGGGAATGCTCGATACACTTATTCATGGAGAAACAGCATTTCTTGCTGGTGTTGCCCGGAAAATCGTTGTCAATGAAGTTACACTTGGAAACGAATCGGGATTTGAACCTCACCATAAGGTGGTATTTGATGTTCCACGCACCGTCGATTACCGGGCAGATGTAAATGATATTGCAAAATATTTGCAGGTTTTGATGAATGATAAAGCATTATGTGAGAAAATGGGCAAAGCAGGAAGGGAACGCGTAGTTGCCAATTTTGACTACCGCATTGTCGCAAAACGTTTTGTTCAGATTGTGCAAGATAAATTGGGAATACGGTAAAAGACGGAAGTCAGAGGAATAAAGAGTGAATTATACTTCTTCGGACTTTGTTCTTCCGCCTTCAAGACTAATTTTATATTAACATCATGAAAGCAGAAGATAAAAAAGAGATTGACGTCGCAACAAAAGCTGCACTGGAAGTGCTGCTTCATAACGCGCATGGTCCATTTCATGGACTTCCAAGGACTGCCGGCTGGGGTTATCCAGAGCCTTATACCCGTGATTTGATGTTCTCTATACTGGGAATTGCTGTATCAGGGAACCAAAAACTGCTGGATAGTATTCGAAGGGTATTGGAAACGCTGGCAAAAAATCAGACGGTACATGGTCATATTACCTCGCTTGTGCATAACAAAGAGGACCGTGGTGCCAGTGATACCACTCCCTTGTTTTTGTTGGGTGTTGGCATTTTCAGAAAAGTAACGGGTGAAACAGATTTTCTTCACGAAGCAGTTGAAAAATCCCTGTTGTGGATGGAGTACCAAAGCCCATCTGACCGTTACCTTGTTGCTCAACAGCCGACAAGCGATTGGCGCGATGAACAATGGATGACCGGCTATGGACTTTTTGTGAATACATTGGTATATAGTTATCTGCGGATTTTAGGCAAGTACGAAAGAGCCGGCAAGGTGCGTCAGGAAATGGGCCGTTTTACGATTTCAGGAGACAATTCACACCATCATGTACAAGAAGGTTTAGTCGTAAAACACAAACCTTACTATGCTTTCTGGGCTTATAAAATCTATAGCAGCGAGCGTTTCGACCTGCTTGGTAACAGCCTCGCCATTCTCTCCGGAATGGCATCACCCTCCAGGGCTGACGAGATGGTTTCGTGGATCGAAGAGGAGTGTGCAACTATGCAAAAAAGAGGTGAACTGGCTGTAGCCCTTCCTCCTAATTTCTTCCCTTATATTCAACCAGAAGATTCCGACTGGCTTCCCCGCTATTCGTTGTTTAATAATCCCGGCGATTATCACAATGGTGGAATATGGCCATTTATATGCGGATTCTATGTAGCTGCCCTGGTTGCTGCGAAAAGGTACACGCTAGCAAGAGAAAAGCTCCTGGCGCTTACACAATGTATAAAAACTTCCAGCACCGGTACCGTCGAATTTGGATTTAACGAATGGATAAAAGCCCAGGATGGCAAGCCCATGGGACAGGATTGGCAAACCTGGAGTGCTGCGATGTACTTGTATGCCGCTAAATGTGTTGAAGAAAATGGAACCCCATTTTTTGATGAGATGCGTAATGGTCCGGATGCGTAATGGTCCGTTAGAATAGGAAATAAGGGTATAGCCTATTCTGTTTATTTGATTGAAAAAGTGTGAAAGATATAAGAAATATAGAAAATTGTGTAATTTTTCTAAAAAGATAATGTTCTAATTTTATACCAAGATTTAGTGAATTCATTTTAAATTGAAAAAATTGAATTCAATTTTATTTTGGAGATAGAGCATGAATAAAAAAGCGGACTTGCTAACAATTGCAAACAAAGAACTTGCCTTTCAAAATGAAGAGAAGGAAAAGCGTGCAGCGGAATTAATCATTGTCAATAACGAGCTTGCTTTTCAAAACGAGGAGAAAGAGAAACGGGCCGCTGAGTTATTAATTGCTAACATAGAACTTTTGTTTCAAAATGGCGAAAAGGAAAAGCGAGCTGATGAGTTAATTATTGCCAATAGAGAACTTGTTTTTCAGAACGAAGAAAAAGAAAAGCGAGCATCAGAATTAGTCATTGCCAATGAAGAACTTGCTTTCCAAAACGAAGAGAAGGAAAAACGGGCTGCGGAGTTAATTGTTGCGAACAAAGAACTTGCCTTTCAAATTGAAGAGAAGGAAAAGCGTGCATCAGAGTTAGTTATTGCGAACAAGGAACTTGCCTTTCAAAACAAGGAGAAAGTAATGCGTGCAGCGGAGTTAATCATTGCCAAAGAGAAAGCCGAAGAAAGTGATAAACTAAAGACTGCCTTCTTGCGAAATATGTCGCATGAAATACGCACTCCCCTGAGTGCAATTATCGGATTTTCTGCTTTGTTGAATGATGAAAATAATAGCAAGGAAGATATCAGAGAATTTACAACGCTAATAAGCGAAAGCGGAAAACGTCTGATAGAAACCGTAAATGATGTGCTCGACATCGCCAAAATACAGACTGGTCAGGTTGAGATTAATAAAAAGCCGATATTTATTTATTCACCTACTTTAGTCCGTTTGCAAATAAAAAGAACATTCGTTTGAAGTACCATAACGAGGGCAGCGGGTGTATAATAATATATTCAGATGAAGCCAGGTTGTATCAGATATTTACGAATTTGATAAGTAATGAATTGAAATTTTCGGAATCAGGTAATATTGATTTTGGCTATGAGATTAAAGGTGACTTTGTTCAATTTTACGTTAAAGATACCGGAATAGGAATTCATCCAGATTATTACAACACCATTTTTGACAGGTTTATTCAGGCCGAGCAATCCCTTTCGAGAGGGTATGAAGGATCTGGCCTGGGACTTGCTATCTGCAAGGGACTTGTAGGATTACTCGGAGGCAGAATTGGTGTTGAATCTAAAGTCAATTGTTGCACTACATTTTTCTTTACAATACCCTATGTTCATTTATCGATGGTTTCTCCAAAAGATGTTTTGAAATTTGCAAACGAAAAGCTACAAATTGTCAATAACATACCGAACCCCAAATAATGCATTTCCAATTCCTGGCTCCATACTTTCGTTTTCCATCATCCTAAATGTGTGAATGATGTAACCCTTTCCTGCAATTGTGTAACACTTCTCAGATCAATAAGACACAACTTTGTCATGTGATAATAAATTCACAATCTTTAATTCAAAAATATGAAAATGCTTAAAAAATTAAGTAAGGGTAAAATATTAACAACTATGGTTGTTATCTTTATGTTCTCTTGCATGACGCTGCTTTCATCGTGTACTGCAGTTCTCCATACTCCAAGGCATCCCAGGGGAAATGTGGTAGTTGTTGAGAGAAATGTCCGTGTTGATCGTCATGATAATGGCTTACATCGTGGTCATTATAAGAAAAATAAAAAACGTGAACGTCGCGACAGAGATTAGTTTTTGACTAGTATATACCATTTTATGAGACTTGCAAGGCATTCATATTCCTGCAGGTCTCAGTATCGGAGATAAATTTCATTTCTGATGAATATCTGGCGAACAAATTAATTAGCAATGGGTTTTACTTTTGTAAGTATATATTTGCCAAACAAATTGAACATGACAAAGAATTGCACTCATATAACTGTTTCATCGATGTTATTATGGCGGATTGACTGCCTTAAATCTGCTGTTTTTTTATTGGGTACGCCTGGAGAAGATTGCGAAAAAGGGGTGTTTATTGATAAAGATTTTTTCGAGCCTTTTTACGTCCCGAAATTGTTAATTAAGATGCCCAGAAGTAAAGTTATTAAGTTGTTTAATAGAAACTAAGGAAATGAACCAGGCAAGTTCACAAATGACAAGCGCGGATGCAAATATACTTGCGGGTTCTACCAATGGCTTAGAGCTCTCACTTCAACCAATCAGAAAGACTTGTTTGCAGATAAAAGTTTGCATTGGGTTGTTCCTTCTGCTTCTTTCCAGTGCCTTGCATATTGATGCACAGGAGATTTTTAATCCCCCCATTCGGCCAAATACTGCTTTTGGGGCTGGCGAAGTCCTTACTTTTCAGATAAAATATGGTTTTATAGTTGGTGGAACTACAACGCTTTCACTCGAAGATACTGTTTATAATAATAGCCCTGTATTTCATGCCAAGGCCATCGGACAAACTACGGGAATAGCTGAAAAACTGTATGGAGTGAAAGATATTTATGAAAGCTGGTTTGATAAAGAAACCAACTTACCTTACATGCAAAGACGAAATATCAAGGAAGGGCATTACAGGAAATACAACGAGGTTACTTATAACCGGAAAAACAACACTATTAATTCAAAACTCTCCGGGATACATGAAGTTCCTGAAAAGATTCTCGATTTATCGTCAACTTTTTATTACCTGCGACGTGTCAATTTTTCAACAATAAAGGAAGGTGATATACTATTTGTGAACATGTATTTTTCTGATGAAATATTTCCTTTCCACCTTAGGTACCGGGGGAAAGAAACCATCAGAAGTAAATTTGGAAAGATCAAATGTATTAAAATTAGCCCGGTTGTCGAAGTTGGACGCATGTTTAAATCCCCTGACGATTTAACCATCTGGTTTACTGATGATGATAATCGTCTTCCCGTGATGATTAAAATGGATATCCGTATTGTTGGAGCCGTGTATTTGAAACTTATCAAATATGAGAATATTTTAAATCCCTTAGTGATCGAGTAGTAATAATCGTCACGAGATCCACCATTAAATAGCTCTGAGAAAATTACAAACAGAAGCCTTTATCCAAAGTGAAGGCTTCAGATGTTTGAATTCAAAAAGTCATATTTTTTGAAAAAAAAAGCTTTCCAAAAGTAGGTATATGCAAATTCTTAACGGCTATCCATTTTCAATGACAAATAGCTAAGCAAAAGTAGTTTTCGAATCCTTATTTCTTCGGGCTTTTTACAAGGCTCGATTTAATTCCCGACAGAATCGATTTGGCGCAGTAATTAAAAATGAATCTTTCGGGATCTCTTGGATAGTCTATTATTCCTTCCCGCACAGCTTCTTTTGGAGCAGGGTTTGAATCAATTACTTTAATATTGGCAATTATGGAAGTAACCCGCTCTATGATAGCTGTTGTATCATCCGTCCGTTTATTTTTAACAGCGATATCCAATCCATGATAAAGAAAGATCATTTTGCCCAAAGCCCTGGAGTTATCTGCCGTGAAGCTGAAATTCATTTTATCTATTTTGCCTGATGTGGCATATATGAAAGCATTTTTCTCCAGCATCGGGTTCAAATCTTTTACCTCCATGTCCGAAAGAGTTCCATTCAGTAAAATGGAATTGTGCTTGTCGAATAATCTCCCTTTTAATAAAATAGTCATCCTGGCTTTCCCCATTAACCTGGCTTCCGCCTTCATTTTCAAATAACCCTTTTCTGTTTTGTAAACAGTGTCATTCGTTATTTTATAAATTTTGGCATAGAGCTCATTAAAAGTAACCGTTCCCGGCTCGTTTGCTTTCTCCGCATGTTCGGTATAGGAGATATTCCCACTCATAAGTCCAATTGAATCAATGTTAATCATCGCTGGATAATCGTAAATCATATCCTGAAATGCGGCTTTCTTTAAATGATGGAATTTTTTCCGCTTGTCTCGAAATGCGTTCACCTCTATTTTCCCGATTTCGACAAAGGAGCTTACCAGCTTTTTTGATGTTAAATATCCGGCTGCAGAAAAATTGTGAAGGAAAATACTGCTCAGTCTGGCTTCAATGCGGTCGGTTTGATATTTATGACGTGATGTGAATTCATGTTCCTTGTAATTTGGATGAATCGAAAAGCTGTCGGCATTTAACGTATTTAAATCTTCGGAACAGACAATACCGCTTGCAATATAGGTATACATGCTATCGGCTGAAACGGAAAGGAATTCTTTGGCATTAAAATTAATTTGTTTAAAAATACCAACGTTTAGGGTGTCCTGTTTTTCAACCTGAAAGCCTGATATTTTTAAAGCCCCTTCTTTCACGGAATAAGCCGCCGCGTTTAACGTGTTTTGTATTGCGAATTCAATATTATCAAATCGTATGCTGTCGATCCGGATGTTTAACGAAGAAATCATTGGCGGTTTGTCTTCTTCCGGAAATGGGATCTTACCCCTGATAGCTGTATTCGAAATAATTACTTTATTGATGGCGATGTCTTTTTTGAACAAGGCTTTCCAAAAACTAATTCCTTTGAGTTTGATGGAAGCAATCTGCCCGTTTAGAACCCGGTCAACTCCAGACTCCTCCTTGGCGTGCAAGGTAATACTATCCAGTTCGAACGATGATGTAAATACAGAAATATGAACCTTGTTGATTTCAATGACATAGTCTTTACTCTTTTCGTTAAATTTTGCTTCTATCTTATTTCCGATCCATGGTTCAACAACCACTTTTGTTACAATTAGAAGCAACACTACAAAGACAACAATCCCGGTTATAATTTTTAGGTAAATGCTTTTTCTCATAATTTGAAGTTAAGTTTTGATACCGACCGCTACTGATTGTTCGCCGATTCAAAATTCTGACTTTACAAATCTACCACTGTCCGGTTTCATAAACGTTACACAATTAATAAAACGATTTACATCATTCACACAATTGAAAGCCGGAGTTCGGAAAAGAAAGCCCCTGTTTTGGACATTCGGCTACCATCTTTCATCTACCGATTGCTTATTATCATCTATCAACATGTGTGAATCTTGTAAAGATATCTGGGAATTTTGTAACAAATTCCTGATCAATGCTGCTCAACTTTGCATTATTCTGATTCTTTAATTCCGATCAATTTAAAACGGGCAAAATGAAAGGCATTTATAGAATTAAAAGAACCAATGTTTAGTCCGGTTAATTAGGGAATTGGAAACGCCGCGGAAAAATAATACACTTCCCGGTAGAGCGTCTGTATACGCTTTTATTAATGCGGACCTCCACCAATGATGGATGCCGTGCAAAAGCAATTATCGAACCTTGGAATCAGTAAAAAATCGATTACAGTAGAAAAATTTTAATACGGGCAATCAGTAATTACTAAACAGTTATTGTTTCATCGTATTATAATAATTTACGAAAAACGGAAATACAATTTTTATGAAAAAACGAAAGCTTGTGGTTATTGGAGGTGATGCCGCTGGCATGAGTGCAGCATCAAAGGTAAGAAGAACTCATAAAACGTGGGAAATTGTTGTATTTGAACGTGGCCGTTATACATCTTATGCCGCTTGTGGAATGCCTTATTATATCGCCGGCAAGGTTGAGTCTGCAGATGACCTGATCGCCCGTAAGCCGGAAGAGTTTCGCGAAAAACAGAATATCAATGTTCGGATCCTGCACGAAGTTGTGGAAATTGATACGAGTAAAAAACGTGTCCGCGTCAGAGATCTGGAAAATGAGACAGACTTTTGGGAACGTTATGATGACCTGCTGATTGCCACCGGAGCCTCTCCGGTAAGACCTGAAGTTGCGGGTATTGATGCTGATGGTATTTTTGGATTGTCTACCCTTCAGAGTGGACTAAATGTTTTCGAATATATGCGCGATCACCGGCTAAAAAAAGCGGTTATAGTGGGAGGCGGGTATATTGGCATTGAAATGGCTGAAGCCCTCCTGGAAAGAAAAATGAAAGTCTCCCTTCTGGATATGGCTTCAGAGGTAATGATTACGATGGATCCCGACATGGGCAGGTTAATCTCCGTATACATGCGCGAGATTGGCGTGGATTTATACCTCAATGAGAAACTTGATCACTTTGAATCCAAAATGGGCAAAATAAGTGGTATTGTTACTGACAAAAGAACCCTTGATGCCGACCTCGTCATTTTAGGTATGGGAACAAAACCAAATACAACGCTGGCTTTGAAAGCAGGGATTACGCTTGGTGCAAAAGATGCGATCCGGATTAACAAAAAAATGGAAACTTCTGTGGCGAATATATGGGCAGCAGGCGATTGCGCCGAGTCTTTTCACCTGGTTTCGGAACAACAGGTACACATTGCGCTGGGAACAGTTGCCAACAAACAAGGGCTTATTGCCGGAGAGAATATAAGTGGCGGAAATTCAGAATTCCCGGGTGTGGTTGGTACTGCCATCACCAGGATAAAGGATTTTGAAATATCACGTACCGGTCTTAATGAAAAAGAGTTGAAGGACCTTGGCATTCCGTATAAAACCTCCACAATTATCAGCAGTACCTTGCCCGGTTATTATCCGGGTGGAGGAGAGATCACCGTGAAATTGTTGGTTGAAAAGGTAAGCGGGCGATTGCTGGGAGGACAGATTGTAGGTAAACACGGTGCCGCCAAAAGAATTGATACATTGGCAACGGCTATTACTGCCCGGATGACAGCAAGAGATCTTGCGTTTTTGGATCTGTCGTATGCACCACCTTTTTCTCCGGTTTGGGATCCTTTTCAGATTGCTGCCAGAGGTCTTTTGTAAGGTTGAGTTCAGATAATCAACTAATTTAAGGTCAGAAAAAATCAAAAATGAACGGCTTATTCAATATAAAACTTCAAGATTCATTGCTGTATTTACGTTGCTAATAATGTCTTTAACGGAAAGTTCATGCAGTGCAATCGGCGAAATTTTTAAAGCGGTAAGAGTTTTGGAATTTTTATTGTCGTTGCAATAATTATAGTTGCAATCCTTTTTTTACGGTTTGGGAAAAAGAAAGATTCTTAAATGTTTAAAATATTTTGCTGATAAATGTGTGAATCATGTAACTCATGACCAAAATTTTGTAACATTTAACGTGATTCAGGTCTTAACTTTGTTCTATTAAAATTTATTAAAACTCTTTAATAAAATGGAAAATCATTTTAAAGTAAAAGCAATGTTCAATCAGGAATACTGCAAACTTCAAGGTGAAATTCAATCGAATTGAAAAGCGTGTTTAAAATTTAGTAAATGAAAAAATCAACTGATAAAAAGAAGGCGAAAGAAGCCAGGGCAGAATATATTAAAGTAGCACCCAATGTACATCTTCATGTTACAGATGCAGGCAATGGAAGGCCGGTTGTTTTAATTCCCGGCTGGCCACTCAGTGATGAAATGTATGAATACCAATACAACGATCTGATAAACAAAAATTTTCGTGTGATTGGTATTACATTGCGAGGTTTTGGGAAATCGGATAAACCATATGGAGCCTATGATTACGACGTTCATGCAGCGGATATCAAAAAGGTTTTAAGCAAACTCAATATTAAAGATGCCGTTTTAGGAGGCTTTTCCATGGGTGGTGCCATTGCAATCCGTTACATGTCAAAATATAAAGGGGCCCGTGTTTCGAAATTAGTTTTGTGCGGCGCAGCTGCTCCTATTTGGACACAACGGAGCGATTTTCCATATAATCTACCACAAAGCGCAGTTGATGAGTTAATTAAGCTGAACAACCAGGACCGGCCAAAACTCCTTGCAAATTTTGCAAAGATATTCTCTGCTACCGAAACCGCATTAAATAAAGGGATAGGAGGTTGGTTAAATGGGATTGGTTTAAGTGCGTCATCGTATGCAACGGCTCAATGCTTAATCGCATTGCGCGATACCGATCTGAGGGAAGATTTGAAGAAAATAAAGGTTCCAACACTGATTTTACATGGTTTAAAAGACAAAATATGTTCTTTTGATCTGGCCGAACAAATGAAAACTGCAATCACGGGTTCACAGCTTGTACCGTTTGAGAACAGTGGTCATAGCCTATTTTTGGAAGAAACTCAAAAATATAATGCGGAACTTATTAAATTTGCTGAGAAATAAGATAAAAGGCTTAAAAGCCTCACTTATTTACAGTTAAATTGGGATAATTAGCTTTATTTTTATTGCAAAGTATTAATCTTAATTCAATTATTTAATTTTCTATTATGAAAAAATTTAGTTTAAGTGTTTTAGCCATGTTTATGTGCTTCGCTTTCGCGTTTGCACAGGAACAGGAGAAATCCGAGCCGTACAATAACTGGGAACTTGGTGTTAATGTTGGGGTTGCTAATTTTGCGGGTGAATACAATATGTATAAAGATGCTCGTTTCAACCATTATAATCATTGGAACAGTGATATGAACCTTGGTTTTGGTTTATTGGTGAAAAAGAATTTTTCGCATGTATTCGCAGTGGAAGGTGCCTGGAATTACTCAAATCTTACAGGTTCATGGAAGTTCGACAATCAGCCGATGGCTGATTTTCATACCCGCGTAAATGAATTTGATGTGAACACTGTTTGGAACATCAATAACTTATTCTCGAAGAATAAATTTGAACGTAAGATTTACTGGTATGCAAAAATTGGTTTGGGTATTAGCAATATAAAGGCTATCGCATCTGCGACACCGCTTTATTCAAATTGGAAATTTCCTACTATTCCACTTGGAACAGGTATTGCATTTCGTTTGAACGAAAATTTGAGGTTAAATGTCGGAACTCAGTGGAGTTGGATCAATACCGACAGACTTGATGGTCGCAAGGAAGTTATTGGAGGAAATCCTCCTAATGTCAAACCAGGAAATACTGAAAATGACATTTTTGGAACAAAACTTTATACACATGTTGGTCTTTCTTACACTTTTAGAAAGAAGAAAAAACCAGTTCCTGTTGTTATCGTAGAACCAGCACCAATTCCTGAGCCAACACCGGAACCAAAACCAGTTCCAAAAGTAGAACCTGCACCTGAGGTGGTATTTGTTCAGCCGGCAGTGGTTGGTAATACTTATAAAATCGAATTCGGATTAAACTTTGGATTTGACAAGTATAACCTTGATGGAAAATCTTCATCAGAACTTGACCGATTGGTGAAAGATTTGATAGACAATCCAACTGTTGATGTTGAAATCACAGCGCATACCGATTGCAGAGGTGCAGCAGCTTATAATATGACCCTTTCTGAAAAGCGTGGTAAATCTGTTAAAGATTACTTGATTGGAAAAGGAATCAGCGCGTCGAGAATTAAAGTTACAGCAATGGGTGAAACAATGTTAACAAACAAGTGTGCTGACGGCGTTCCTTGCACAAAAGCTGAACATGCTGCAAACCGCAGAGCTGAAGCAACAATTGTTATCTGGAAGAAAGAATAAGACATTCGTCTGATTAATGGTAATAAGTCTATAAAATTAAAGAGAGGTTGCCAGTTGGCAGCCTCTCTTTTTTAAACAAGACTCATTCTCTAAATTGAACACTTTCAGACTTGATGTGTTAATTTTCAAATAAACGAAACTTCTATCTTGGAAAAGGCTTATCACTCATTTTCACTGGAAGGTAGTTTAAACAATATGGAAACAAATATTAATCGAAGTGAAAACGCCATGCGTGATGAAAAGCTCGTCGTCGCTGCTCGTTCGGGTGATGATACTGCATTTTCTCAGCTGATGAACCTGTACAAGGATGCTATACACTTCAGGCTTTTAAAAATGGTTGATTATAAAATTGACGTTGAAGATCTTGTTATTGAATCGTTTGGGAAGGCGTTTACCAATATTGATCAATACAATAATCAATTTGCCTTTAGTACCTGGCTGTACAATATTGCTGTCAACCAGGCGATCGATCACATACGAAGAAAAAGGGTTATTACGGTTCCTCTTGAATCAACGCCTGAAAACGATAAATGGATCGGAATCGGATATGATTTCAACTTAAAGGCAGCAGCAGATAATCCCGAGGAGGCTTTAATAAGGAAGCAAAATGCAGTGCTTCTGCGAAAGTCGGTGGCCTGTCTTAAACTAAAGTACCGGACGATACTCGAAATGCACTATTTTAATGAATATTCTTACATTGAAATTGCGGAGAAACTAAAACTGCCTTTGGATACAGTTAAAGTTCAGCTGTACAGATCGCGCGAATTACTTTTTGAATATCTCAAAAGCAACGATATTCGCAGGATGGACATCAGTTAATGTGTTGAGTAATGAATGAAGAACGGGAAATGATTTTTAAAAACAACATTCGATCCGGAAGTTCTTTAAATTCTTTTAATTTGCAATTTATGCAGGAGTTTAAAAATAAAGGCGCTGTTAATGATCACCTGGCAAATGAACGTACCTATCTTGCATGGATACGAACAAGTCTTGGAATTATGGTCTTTGGTTTCGTAGTGGTCAAGTTTTCATTATTTATAAAACAAATCCCGCTATTACTTGGAAAAGCAGATCTTCTTCCGCAAAAAGGGTATTCCTCGTTTTTAGGAATCGTTATCGTACTTGTCGGCGCAATTACTGCAATTCTGTCATACATCCGTTACAGACAGACTGAAAAACAATTGAGAACGGGACAATATGAACATTCGTCAGGACTGATCACGGTCCTAACAGGATTTATCCTGTTGGTCAGTATATTTCTTGTCGCA